>JGI20214J51088_10000008_pt1 | contig 203844 bp, 162 predicted proteins | sample WetSurMetagenome_FD_51088 | JGI IMG/M metagenome (IMG submission 51088) | reverse complement strand
GCTTCCCCCAGGGGATCATGAGCGAAGCGAATAATCCCTCCATAGGAAATAACATCTTAATCCTGATAGAGTTTAGTTTATCGTTAATGATTTCACATTATTAAAGTACTGAATCGGGGGTGGCTCCGCTCCAGCCCGGCTTTTTCTCCATATAACGGTAAACGGTCGCTGTTGGGAGTATGGGGTCAAAACTGGAGTGTATCTTGAAAAGTGGGATTTCAAGCGGGAATAGGTCCGAGGAAGTTATAGGTTTCCATTATTAAGGTCTTACTTAATTTCATAGATTTGTCCATAAACTGCCTCAATTGTAAAAGGATCACTCCATATAACATTTTTAAAATCCTCGCTGCTTTTTACTAAAACTTCATCGAAGTGTTCACTATTATAACCATTATCATCAATCATAATCCATCCAATTCTTATTTTATTATAACTTGTTTCGACTGTAGTTTCTAGGATAACAGGTATCCTAAATTCTTGGCCTGGATTTAAAACAATTCTGATTTTAAAATTTCTCGAACATACATTAGGACAGATATCAATTTTTTTTGAATCTGTGATTACGTTTGCAACCGCTGAACAACTATATGTTAAAAATTTAACTGTAGAATTTGTCTTGTTAGTTATCTTCAATTCAACCAAGAATAGATTACCAGCGACATCATATCTTCCTTTGAAAACAGGATTTATTAAAAGACCTGTTTCAATTGAGTTATTGATTTCATTCTCGTTTGTATTTTTTTCTTTCTGGCAAGGGAATATTGAACTTATCAAGACGAATAGGAAAATAAATTCTTTCATAATTTCTTTTAGATATGTCGATTAGTTATAGTTTCAATTTTTTTATTAATAGCTTTAAGAATGTTGTTAGCATTAAATTGTTGAACTGGATTTAGAATTCCAATCGATTAAAAATAAGGAACAGCTACTCAACCATTAATAAGGTTCTCCCGAGCAAAAGTACCAAGTACTTCCCAATTATTGCCATTTAATCTACAAATAGTTAATTCAGTTTTGAACGAGACCTTTGCATTCAGCCCATCTTCAAAATTTCCATTCGCACCTTTTCGTGAAAAATCTGACCCAAAGAATACCAGCGGTGCAGAAGGATTAAAAATATCACTTTTGGTCTGTGCATTACATACTGCCGGCAAGAGCAGGATAAGGACACCTAACAACTTTTTCATTTCAGGAAGGGATTTAAGTTTATTGACAATAATCCAGGTTCAGATGCAAGTTACAAACCAAAAGGGCCAATGTCAATAAAATTCAAATAAAGATCTAAGCACACTCCATAACCAGAAAAACCCCATTTCCCTTTTTCATCTCAGACCTTATTTCAAATCCTGCGGAACCGGTAAACCATTTCAGGCCACCTCTCTGCATGTAGTTGCGAAAGTTCCTGTAATGATCACCCCCGGCAAGGCGTTCAATTCCAGATGCAACTTTGCCTGATAATCCTGCGGGCAGCGGACAATTATAATCTGCAATTACAACCTTACCGGATATCCTTTTCATCTCTGAAAGAATGCTTACTGCCAATCCTTCCTCAAACTGATGGATTGCCATAGAAGTTACTGATACATCAAATTCATTATCCTGGTATAAAGAGAGGTCAGATGCATCACCTAGCACAAACCGGACATTATTGATACCTTTCTCCAGTGCTCTTTCCTGTGCAAAAGCAATCATTTCAGAGTCGAGGTCCAGTGCAGTTACCAGAGAGCCTCTTTCACCAATTGCAAACGCGAGTGTTCCTGTTCCACAGGCGATATCAATTACCTTCGAAGCATTTATTGTCCGCGATACCACAGCATGCTTTAATCCGGCAACCAGGGGTTCGATTAACAGGTTATAAAAACGAGCCTTCAGGAAATATGGCATGAGTCATTTTGTTGACGGCACTATCACCGATGCCCTGGACACGGAGTATGCAGCAAAGAACCCGATAGCACCATTACTTATGTTTCCAACAATATTCGCGCTGGGTCCGCTGAAAAGTGGGTTTGAACCCCATATCTCCGTCTGCGCTTCCATGATAAAGCTGGCATAATCTTTACCTATTCCATTGATCTCCGCTATAATAGTATCTCCCTCCGTCACAGAATTATCATGATATCCCTGGACGAGATACCCTATTCCTATTCCATTGGTATTGTTGCCATTAAAGAAGATATCATCAGTCACATACCATTCATAGAGCGTATCTGTCAGCATTCTTGAATTAACAGATATCAGTATGCGGTAATAATCATTTGTGGGAGGATCAGGAAAAAAAGATTTAACCTCCCAGATACCATATGGTCCCCATTCATCATGGTATGCAAGAGTGATAGAATCAAAGCTTGCCACAGGCATAAGTTTTGAACTCGCTGTATAATCCCTGAATCCACCAACAGGATTTTCAAGCGTTATGTTAAGGGTATAAGTTTTCCCAGGGATGCCTGCAAAAGATGAACCTGTAACATAGACCCCTTCTGAATCTTCTGTAAGCACCTCAAGACTTGTACCGTCCGATATCGTAACATCTGCGCCCGATACCATTACCGGGGGATTATTATAAAAGTAGTCGGATGTTTCTGACAATATTATCCTGTGCTTCATTATATCCGTCGTAACAGAGCCCTCAACAACCAGCCGCTTAAAGGAATCGTCAAGCCTGACATCTATTCTCTCAGTACAGGAAAAAGTCGTTATTGACAGTAATATTATTGTTATCGTAAGATAGTGTTTCATCTTTCAGAATTTGACGCTATAAGTAACTGCAGGGATAATAGAGAACAAATATGTTTTCTCAGCATAAGTAACATTAGGATCATCCTGGTCGGCAACAAAGTTTATCGACCAGGCATTATGCCTGTTATATACATTATATATAGAAAGGTTCAGCTCATTGGTCCACCGTTTGCCAGGTTTGACTTTGCCTTTAAGAGTAACAGAGAGGTCCATCCTGTGATAATCCGGCATCCTGTATGAATTCCTGTCGGAATAAATAGGTAAAATGGAATTGCCGATAACAGCTCGGCCTGTAGGAAATGTCACAGGAAGGCCGGTGGCATAGATCCATGTCACCGAGGCATTCAGCCGCTTGAAGATATCATAGTTTACCACAACGTTCACAGCATGCGGCTTATCATAGGGTGCATTATACCGTTTGCCATTATTGATCTCGTCAATAATCCTGTACGACCGTGAATAAGTATAGCTTAACCATCCCGTCAGCCGTCCTGCATCTTTCCGTACCATGGTCTCTACGCCATACGAATATCCTTTACCTGTTCTGATCTCTCCTTCAAGGTACTTGTTTAGCAACAGCTGAGCGTGATCCTTGAAATCAATTACATTATTCAGGTTTTTATAATAAAGCTCTGCAGATACTTCGTACATATTTTTCCTGAAGTTCCTGAAGTAGCCTACAGAATACTGGTCGCAGACCTGCGGTTTTACATTTGGAGAAGCCGGAAACCAAACATCGAGAGGAGTGCCTGCAGTTGAGTTCTGGGCAAGGGTCAGGAATTGCCCTGTATGTGAATAACTTCCCTTTACTGATGAAACTTCATTAACAAGGTATGTAAAAGTGATTCTTGGTTCGAAGCTTGTATAGCTGTTGAAAATATCATAATCATCATAAACAGTACTGTCGACAGGAAGATAATTTTCATCGAATTTATATATAGTCCCGGGGCCAATATTCTGGAAGAGGGCAAAACGCAATCCATACTTAAGTGTAAATTTTTCTCCTGCCTTGAATTCATCGCTTGCATACAGGCTGTGCTCCAGTGCGTATTCTGATGGCAGAATGAATTCAGTGAAAAAACTGTTATCACCCTGACCGGTAGCCCTGCCCGGATCGAAAGTATGGAGCATGGTGGTTGCTCCATAGCGAAGAGTATGTTTATTTGTCAGAAAATGTGTAAAATCGAACCGGGCTGAATAATCGTGCATCTTCGAATCCCACAGGAAAGAATTTTCTGCAGCCTCAGGCATTCCCAGTTCATAACTATACTTTGAATAAATAAGGCTCAGATTAAAGAACAGCTTCCTGGAGAAGAGATGGTTCCACCGGAGTGAGGCGGTTTGGTTACCGAAGCCAAACAATGCAAAATCATTCTTAAAAACATCCCTGCCACTGTATCCCGACAGGTAAAGCCTGTTATTATCGTTGAATATATGTGAGAGCTTTAAATTGAAATCATAGAAGTAGAGCTTATTCTGCCTCACTGCCTCATCTTTCGAAAGGAGCAGAAAAAGGTCTGCATAAGTGCGTCGCCCTGAAATCAGGAAGGTAGTCCTGTCCTTGATGATAGGGCCCTCAATAGTAAGCTTACTGGAAACTGACCCGATGCTTCCTGAAAATCCAATCCTTTTTGAATTACCGTCTTTCATCCTCACATCAAGAAGTGATGAAAGCCTTCCTCCATATGCTGCTGGGATATCTCCCTTATAAAGAGTTACCTCCTTTATTGCATCATTATTGAATATCGAGAAGAATCCCATAAGATGTGATGCATTGTGAATAGCGGCCTCATCAAGGATTATCAGGTTCTGATCGGAACTACCGCCTCTCACACTATAACCGGTTGAGCCTTCACTTGTCGACTGCACCCCGGGAAGCAACTGAAGCACCTTTACAAGATCGACCTCACCAAACAGGGCTGCAACACTTTTTATAGATTTTACATCGAGCTTTACGATGCTCATCTCCGGTGCCCTGACATTTTCATTCGTCCTCCGGTCAGAAATAACTACCTCCCCGAGCATCGTTTCCAAGGTCTCAAGGTTTATATCAATGGTCAGCGAATTATCTGCAGTCCCGGTACTGGAAGAGCTTTTATAACCAATGTATGAATATTGAACATTGTAATTCCCCTGGTTTATGGTAAGTGAATAGTAACCATAACTATTTGTTGTAGTACCCTGTTTCAGGTTGGCATCATACACTGTGACCCCGGCAAGCATCTCCCCTGAGCTAAGATCGCGGACATGGCCGCTGATTATAATCTTCTTCTGGGGTATGGTCGTGCTGCATAAACCGTCAGGGTTTAAGAACAGTATGGCAAGTAAACAGATAATCAGAAACTTTTGCATTCGGCTAATTAAGGTCGTTAAAAGTAATCAAACGTTATTTATGTTCCAGCTAGTGTCAGTGAACCAGTTTATTTTATTCTGCATAGATCATTTTCCTTGTCATACCTCCATCAATAATGAGATTCTCGCCATTGATGAAATCATTATTCCAGAGGAACCAGCATGCATTCGCAATATCCTCAGGTTTCCCCACACGGCCTGAGAAATGTTGTTCGTGATCGCTCTTCTTAAGCCTGGAATAATCGCCTGTTTCAATCCATCCGGGACTAATACAGTTTACCCTGATCCTGAATTCTGCATATGATGCTGATAAGGCATGGGTTAATGCGATTAATCCTCCTTTAGATGCTGCATATGCTTCAGAGTTGGGTTCCGACATCAATGCACGGGTTGAGGCAATATTTATGATAGAACCTCCCGAGGCTTTCATATATCCTGCAGCTTCTCTTGAACATAAAAACGCACCCCTGAGGTTAGTATCGATCACACTGTCCCATTCATCCACTGAAAGCATATCCGGTGATTTCCATATTCCGAAGCCTGCATTATTGACAAGAACGGTTATTGTAGCAGACTTACCTGCAGCATCTCGCATAAGGCTTACAACCTGTGCCGGGTCCGATATGTCTGTCTCAATAAACCGGATGGTTCCTTTCTGATACTTCACATTATCAAGCAATTCCTTCACGGCAACAGCGTCCCTGTCGGCGACAATAACCTCAAATCCCTCTGAAGCAAATTTGAGTGATATAGCTTTGCCGATACCCCTGGCTCCTCCGGTCACAACTACCTTTTGTTCATTCATGTTCAGGTGGAAAAGAAAATTAATATCGTTGTCTCAGTCTGGAAGGAACACACTTTGAGTTACCAAAACCTGTTATGCCAGATCAATACCTGCAATATAAGCAGGAAACTTGTAAAACCTCCCCTTTTCATCATCATCTATATTCGAAAATGATGCAAACAGCAAACCAGGTTTGGTTTTTAAAATCCTGTTCAGGACTCCCATCTTCTTCCCGGACCTGATTTTGTTATATAAAACAGATCTGTCATCGAGCCAAAGGATAGCTGAGTTGTGGTTTTCAGAAGCACATACTGACTCAAAAAGTTCTGGCAGCATCTTTTCATGACCTTGCCGGCAAAATACCGAATCAAAAACCAGGAAATGAAATTCATCGGGTTTGAAAATCTTCTTAAAACCCGGCAGGTATGGCAGAAGGTTCATCATAATCCATCCCTGGATACCCGGAAAGTTATACAACCTGAATGTGGTTGGAATAGCATTAACACCGGCAACAATTTCATTATCACTTGTCAGGGTATAGTATCGGTGGCCGATAAATGAGAATTCCTTGCAATAAAAGTTGTGATCCCTGTAATGATCTGCCAGGAGACTAGCCATGGCAGGTTCCTCCTCAGGGTTCAGTTTTCTTACACCGGCTTTCATTTCAGGATCAAACCTGCTGAATGCGATTGTTGCTATAGATCTGATATGCTCATATCCTGCCTGCCTGACGAAATTCCGTGATCGCTCATTTTCACTCTCCACACAGGCATATACAATCCGCTTTGTTGTTACATCGTCCATTTCAACAGGCAAACCTGAAGGATCGCTGAATAATGAGAATATCTTCTGTTTGAAAGAATCTTCAATATGGGCAATTTTTTTGTTCCTCCTTTCCGATACCCTGCTGGTCTGGTAAGAGCCCCGAACCGCCAGGTAACGAAGGAAAACAGAGCTATACTCTATGTCTCCGGAGTATGTCTTCCTTCTGCAAAGACCTATTGCGCCAGCGAGATTATTTCTTTTGTATAATGCAATAAAGGAGAGTCCATTTCCATAGAATTTCATTCTTTCCCGGATATCCATTACTGAATACCGCAGTCCCTTGCCAGTGCCCAGTACCGTTCTTCCAAGAAGTGAAGAGATCTCCTCATCGGCAGCTTCTTTATGCCTTATCTCCAGTTTCTTATAATCTAAAACAGTCTTCTGGTCCATATTACTGAATTTCTGGTTAAAAGAATGAGAACTACAAAGATAGTACAATCAGGAAATCACTGTTTATAAGAATTGCCGGTTAAAAGGCCTGAAAAGTTGAATTGAACTTGCTGTCTGCTGGTTATCAGGAATACCATTTTCTTTTCCTCAGTGGCAGATTATTAAGGATCTCAATCGTGAGGTTAATATCATTAATCAGCTGGAAGTCGAGCATACCTGCATTTACGAAGTCGGCCCCATTCTCGAAAGCCCATCTGATACCATCCTTTGGTGGAATAGCCCCGGCAGCCATGGTTTTGAAACCCATTACAGGGACGGTGGTTTTATTTACAAACTCAGCTGTCCTGTCGGGAAAAGGACAGAAACAGTTATCGTGCCATTTATTATGATCTGCCTGTTTAGTGCCAATAGATTCATATGGAACCCTGTTCTCCAGAGGATGTGCCGACCAATAGTTACTGTGGTGCATTGTAACCATATAGTAATCCGGAATGATTCCTTTCTCAGCGCATGCAATCTGCGAATCAACCATATGAGCACCCATGCCTGCAACCATTCCCTGCTTCCAAATATAATCCATCAGCCTGGCGATGTCGTCAAATCTTTTATCGACAACAAGACGGTCGCACCATTCTCCATGTAACTGAATTATATCGACTCCAAATCCTATTGCCTGATCAAACTGTTCAAAAATATTAGTCGTGTTCCTGTTGAGACCAACCTGTCCGATTACAAGAATTTTACTTCCAGTTACTTTTTTATATTTTGCTATCAGCTCAAGACTGGCGAAGCCGGAGCCTATGGTATTAATTCCTGCCTGCTCCGCCATTGTCAGAGTATCGAATACCCTCTTTTCTGTATTATAGGCTTTAAAAAGTGAACCAACATATGCAAGGTCGCGTGAATGAGCAAACCCGTTTATCGGATTGCTGCCAATCAGGAGCCTGCTTATCTCATGTTTCCCGATCTTGCCTTTTGGAAGAACACCTTTAAGCTCCTGCATGTTTATCGAGGGAATACTTTCCTCAAAATTTCCAGTAAGAATGTTATTTCCAGCTACTCCGACAAGAGGAAGCATGGCCATGTTCTTCAGAACCTGGCGACGTGACAGGATTTTATCTTTTTTCATTTCAGGTGGGTTCTTTAATAAACTATTTCTCAGATAATATTAATAATTTTTCCGGGATTTAACAAGGAAAGGAAACCGAAGAAAGATTTAAGACGGGAGACGGAAGACGGGAGACGGGAGACGGAAGACCGAGGACCGGAGACGGGAGGTGAGGCAATAAGCAACTAATTTACTCTTCATCATCATGTTCCTCATCTGGTTTTATTTTTATAAATTTGATAGTTAACAAGCGAGAACTTATGAAAGCCCGAAAAAACAACCTGACCCGCCGTAACTTCATTCGTACCACATCAATTGCTGCTATAGGGACTCCCCTGCTCCTCAACTGCACTGGTAAGAGGCCTTCTCCGAATGGCAAGCTTCAGCATGCCTGCATAGGTGTCGGGGGTATGGGCTGGCAGGACCTTCAGAAGTTCAGAGAGGATCCCAATGTGGAGATCGTTGCCATCTGTGATGTGGATTCAGATAACCTTGCCAGGGCAGCAGCTGTACTCCCCGGAGCCAGGACTTATAGTGACTGGCGGGAGCTTTTTGATAAGGAAAGTGCCAATATCGATTCTGTGAATGTGACAGTCCCTGATCATAACCATTTCCCGATAGCCTATACGGCATTGAAAAAGAGAAAACATGTCTATTGCCAGAAACCAATGTGCCATGATGTGGCCGAGGTCAGAAGGCTAACCGAGAGTTCTGTAAAGGCAGGAGTAATAACACAGCTTGGCACCCAGGTGGCAGCCAGACCCTGCGACAGGATGGGCGTTCAGATTTTAAAAGACGGGGTGATAGGCAAAGTAAAACATGTTTACCTGTGTTCCAACCGGCCCGGCGCTGTTGAGACTTACAGGCTGCCAGGTCCCAGACCTGCAGAAGAAAAAACTGCTCCTGCAAACCTAAACTGGGAGATATGGACGGGTACGGCTCCGATGCGCTCCTGGGCTCCCGATATCTATCACCCTACAAAATGGAGAGCATGGCAGGATTTCGGTACTGGCTGGTCAGGCGACATAGGCTGTCATATCTTCGATGCAGTATGGAAAGGACTGAAGATGAAACCTCCGCTTTCTGTAATTGCAGAGGTCCAGAGCTCCTGGAAAGATTCACCGGAGAGAAGAGCTGACACATGGCCACAGGGTGATCATATAACATGGATGTTTCCTGGAAATGAGCTGACAGAAAGTGGGGTACTTCCTGTGGAATGGTTTGATGGCGAATTTTACCCACCCGAAGATATCAGGGCAATGGTCACCGGTATGGATTATCCTGCTGAATGTTCAATGATCGTGGGAACTGAGGGTGCCTTGCTGATTCCCCACGGAGGGACCACTCCTGCCCTGTTTCCTGCAGATAAATTCAAAGACTACAAATTTCCAGTTTTCGAACCAGGCAATCATTATCACAGCTTTGTGGTAGCCTGCCTGGGAGGTCCCCGGACAGAATCGCATTTTGTACAGACAGGCCCTATGACTGAAGCTATCCTGCTGGGGACAGTGGCAATCAGGGTTCCAGGTACTCTCCTTAAGTGGTATAATGAAACACTGCTGACTAATAACGATGATGCCAATAAACTCCTGCAGAGGAGCTATCGCAAGGGATGGAGAACGGGTGGATTTTAATTTGCTTTCCGCTAACAGGAAAATATATTTATTGCTTCACGAAAAGATAGTCTGTCTTTTCGACGAAATCAGCAACTTCCAGCACCATAGACCTGACATTGTTTTTCTCGACTACAAATGAGAGTGTTTTTATGCCAAAACCAGGATCATTGTAGGTACACAAAAACCTTTTCCCTCCCAGGCATTCAAGAGTACCTGTCAGTCCGGGGTGGTGTTCGAATGTCATTTCTAACCTGCTGCCCGACATTTTAATATCAAGAAAACCGTAAACATTATTCACATACCGGCCTGTGAAATTTTTCAGGTTTGTTGACGGAGCGATCTTCATCGCGATGGTATCTCGCTGGGCACGCCATTCCTTAAGGTCTTTTTGTGCACTTTGCCTGAAAAAACCAAGATAAAACCTGCTGTAATTACGGTATGGAAGCTTAAGGTAAGCATCGACTATCTCCCACTTAAGTGCTTCATAAAGATAGTTTTGATCTGTATTGGTAAGCACCACCACTCCAAGCTTCTCCTCAGGCAGAAGTGTAACAGATGTTACAAAACCATTCNCCCCGCCTGTGTGAGAGACTACCTTGCGGCCATCATAATCTGCGAGCTCCCATCCGAGTCCATAAAGACTGAAATGTGTCCTGTTGAATATCTGGTTTGCATTACCAATGATCGACTGAGGTTTACGTGTATCCTCGATGACCCTGGCAGGGATCACCTGATTACCGTTATATTTACCATTAGACAACAGGCAGAGCACCCAGTGGCTCATATCGTTCGCCGAGGAGGAGATTGATGCTGCAGGTGCAATATTGTCAATTAACGGGTAAGGTATCAATTTAAGAGTATCGAAAACCAGTGTGTGTGGTTCTGCAACGCCGGGCCTGGTCTTAAGTTCTTCAGAAAGAGCATAAGAACCTTTCATTTCCAGTGGATCAAGAATGCGCTTTTTGAGAAGTGATTCCCAGCTTTCCCCGGTGATGCTGCGCATACATTCACCTGCAATGGCAAATCCTGCATTTGTATAACCCCATTTAGTCCTGAAACCATAGAGAGGTGTAAGCTGGCCAAACTTACCTATGACTTCCTGTCGTGTAAGGTTCGAGGTCCAGTATATAAAGTCTCCCTGGAAGGTCTCCATTCCGATACGATGACAGAGGATATCGGTCAGGTTGAGTTCACCGGCCACCCACTTATCTCTCATTGAGAATCCTGGCAGCCATTTCTGAACTTTGTCATTAAGTGAGCATTTCCCATCAAACTGAAGCCAGGCCATCAATGTACCTGTAAATGCCTTGGTATTCGAGCCAATCATAAAAAGTGTATTGCCGTCTACTTTGTCGTCACGTAAAATGCTCTCCTTTCCATATCCTTTTGATAATACAACCTTATTATCCTTCACTATTGCAACAGCAACACCAGGAATATTCCAGTCGTGCAACGAACGTTTAATATAACTATCGAGGCTGTCCAGAATAAATGGAGGTATCTGCTCCTGGGAATAAAGAGATATAGTGAAAACACCCAGGAAACCGAAAATAATAAGGAACTTTTTCATTACTTTAATAATCAGGATGTCAATAAATACCGATGTTGGTACAATATTATTCAACTTATAAATTTCCCAAGAATAGTAACAATTATAACAGATGCTGTCAACGATATCAGTCCGGTAACAATACCCAATTTTGCAGATCTGATCCAGCCACTTAAACCCAGAGTAACAAGAAAGAAAAAGAAGCTGATAATGAACATTTTAGAAAGAAACCTATGAAGGTTGATAAATAATTGCGGGATATTAATGATTCCTCCGCCTGATATCAGTGCCATTCTGGATGCACTTAGGGTCCAGGCAAGTGAACAGATCAGAAAACCTGCAACAGAGAGGGTTGAAAAAATCATAACCCAGTCAATTATCCTGCTCTTCACTGAGCTAACAAGCAATGAACCCAGGAAGGCAAATGAGAATCCTGCAACAAGTGCACTAATAAATGCAGACTGTTTGCATATTTCAGCGTAATTTTCGGGTGTAAGATTCATGAACGCACTGGTTAAATTTAAGGTTATTCCAATTTTGAATAATTTGTATAGTCCAATCTGAAGGAGAACTAATTACCTTTTCATCAAATTGAGAAACGGGTTATATTTTCAGTTCAAAGCCATCTTGCAGACCAGGCAGTTGTTCCTGTGGACACTCACCACCGATCCGCATGAGGGACAGCTTCTCCTCCCGGCCTCAAATTCAAGGAAATTATCGATCCCTCTCTCCTTAATAATCTGAAGATTTTCGAGAAAGCTTGTCCTGTATTTTGTTCTGTATCTTTTATCAAGCTGAACCAACCTCTTACATGGAAATTTATCACACTCCCCGCAGAAACCCGATTTGGAGTTCAGAATGTGGGGGCAATTCCTGATAACACATCTTACCCTTGCCTCGGCTTTCAGGTCATAAAAAGTCCTGCACCCAGGACAACGGTTCTTTTCCCTGAGGAAGCCAATGCATGTACCGCAATTCATGCCACAGGGTGCAATCTGCGATCTTTCAAATCTTACCATTGTCACTGAATTTATTGTTGCATATTGATTAACTCTTCTATTTCATTCAGATGCAACTTAAGATGTCGCGGGAAATCATTGATCATTGACCGGAGTGAAATATTTTTATCAGGACCTGATATCCATTCATTTTCAAGCTTGCCAACATCAACATTCTTTATTACATGACAAAAATGAATATATGTGTATTTCCATAGCTGGATCATATAGGACCACTCCTCACCATTATAATTCTGAATTGCTATCCATCTGTCATTATTTCCAAAAGTTGCATAATTGGGAAATAAAAAAGGAGTCTCCTGGTATTGCAGGTGAACCACCCTGTGCGTATTATTTGAGGCAGAATCTATTAAGTGGCCGAGTATCTGCTTAATGTTACGGTTCTGACTGTTACGGCGTTCCCTGATTATTTCGACAGGGAGAGAGTTAAGCCTGCCTTCCCATGAACCTATAAGTGATAAAATTTCATTCGTAATACCTGTTGTATCTATCATTATATCAACATTTTGAGTTTAATATTATAACGGGAATCATGTTCATGTGACTGTAAAACTGTCTGATACTGCCTGTTCAGTCTCACAATGGAATGAAATCCTGGAGTCAATAATTCTTTTTTGTCAGGATGAGTTTAAAAATGAAATAAGGCAGGTATATTTCATGGCATTTATCTGCATTGCAGATTAAAGATATTAAACTGAAAGATAATATTAAAAACCGTGAACCGGACAAAGGATCCCACCTTATTTAATGGCAGAAGGGGTTTAATTCTCTGTTATCAGCATTTTGATCCTGTAATCCTTCAGGGTCATTTCCCTGTCGGTCGAAGGGTATGGAGAAACCTCCTGGATCGTGAAAGTATATTTCCCTAATATAAAGGGGTTATTGTCGCTGTAACTATCGTAAATTAACGTGTCGGTATGAGCAGAATTATATTCTATGCTGAACTGAAGACCTACATTACCAGCCCAGATACACATAGCATTAACAGGACACCTGGAATCATAAACGTTCTCTATTGAAAATGAAAGATCTCCCGCCACCCTGTAGTTTACCCCCACCCTGCATAAAAAAGGATTTCCCGTCTCAACATGTTCACAGCCGGAGAATAACAGTAATGCAGTTAATACGAGGATCTTAAAACTTGTACTTCTTGTAAGGTTCATCTTCATTTTAATCTGCTTTATTGACTAAAAGACCTCAATTTCTATGCCGTAATCAATATTCCTGATGAAAAAGACAACATAATATTTTTCTTTTACTCAGAACATTTTCTCAGGATCGAAGCTTCTTTAAATTTGTCACTGAGCTTTTTATTCCAACCGGACAAACATAAATACATAGTCCGCAGATTCGTTCATCCACATTCAGTTTTTGTTTCGCAAGTACACCACACTTTTCGCGGCACTTATGTGCATCGAAAAATTCATCCCGGTGAATCCCTGTATTCCACAATTTCCCATTTGCAGCGCCGGCAGGACATTTTTCAACACATATATTGCACTTCCCGCATCTGCTCTTTATAACCGGAACAGAATTAATCACGGGATCGTGATTCAGCAGAATAGTAACCAGCCTTAAGCGGGGGCCGAACTCTTTTGATATGAAGAGATCCGTCTTGCCGATCCATCCCAAACCAGCCCTTGTTGCCACCATTTTATGGGATATATCGTATGAAAGCGAAGCCAGGTATTTCTCATATTGGGGTGAGCCAAGTTTTATTGTAGGTTCAACAGCCAGCGATTCTATTCCCGCCGCCAGAAGGTCGTGGCATATCCTGGATGTTGTTTCTGCAAGTTCCCTGTTAATGGTGTTATAATAATGGTAATATTCGAGGGTTGGGCCATTCGCAAGCTTATCAATGACGTTATTATCGAGTTTCCTGCCTATTGAAATGCCATACCTATAGCGGGAAAATTTCCCTGAAAGCAATCCGTCAAGATCAGCAAATCCATAAATATAATCTATGGCCGGAATAAGATTATTCGTGATTACAGCTTCAATCATAGTTAAAAATAATCAGCTTCACTGACATTTCACGATCCAATTTAACAAAATCACTGTGCAATTTAACGGAAAGCTGAAATTCCTACATTATAATAACCTGAAATACTTTTCCTTATCGCTCCTCGAAGAAAGAACAAGCTCTTTTATTTCATCAGGTATCCGGTCGTTTTGCCATTTACGTTCTTCATCGACTAAGCCTCCGGCAAGTTTTACTGCTTTCAGGGCATAAAGAGCTCCCCCAAGTGAATGATCAGCCATATGCGCTGTTGCTGCCGCATGGCCCGCTGCCCTGGCAATGGCTACCGATACGGGGTCAGATGCATTGTTAGCGACCACTATAGCTTCCACTGCTGCTTTTCTGCAATCTCCAACCGAGGCATCTCCATCTGCCCAGGCCCTTGCAGTTGACAGAACAGAAAGAAGCCTTCGATTCCCGGCTCCGGAAAACAATGGCAGAACATTCTCAGCACATTTTACTCCCCATAACATAAGCTGAATATGCTGTTCTTTCTTCAAAGGCCCTCCCCTGTGAACTGCTATGAACCTTCTATCCCTCATACTTATGGAAATAAAGTATTAAGGTAAAAGAAAAAAGGTAAAAGGAAAATGGTAAAAGGTAAAAGTGAAGAGGGAAAGGAGAAAGGTGAAAGAAAAAAGGAGAAAGGAGAAAGGTGAAAGGAGAAAGGAGAAAGAACCAAGAACCAAGACAGTAAGACTTGCAAGACCGCAAGACTTGCACGAGCTAAGATACCTGCAGGAGCTTCGATTAATTTTGAAAAGGTATATTCCGTTCAGTTAGCAGTGGTAAGCTTTATAGTAACAGATTGCAGATCAAACTCTTTCGTGGCTGACAGCAAGCTCCTGATATTTTTGTTCCATGTCTCCTGCTGCCTTTTATTAGTGCCATGATCAGTCTCCTTATCATAATCCTGCGAGACTCTCTTATATTCTTTGGTTACCTGGGAATATTCCTCCTTAATCTTCTTAAGCATAGTCTTTATCTCAGAAGATTCAATCCCCATCAGTTTTTCAATAAATAACCTGGAACTTAATTCCCACTGATCAAAATGGTGCTGTTCATGTTCAAGAAGATTATCGTTGACTTCCTTTTTCTTCCTCCATGATTTATGGGGATCAAAATAAGGTGTTACAGTAACTTTTACCTCATCCTCTGACACCTGCTCTGCTGAATAATATAGTCCGGCAGCAGTTAATGCCTTAAAAGATGATTTTTCATCAGGAGATCCTTTGAAATCTTTCCATGTAAGCGGCCTGTTCTCATCCCAGAGGATCTTATTTTTAAGTTCCCGGGGCTGAGTAAGGCCTTCAACCTGGAAAATTGCCAGTAATATTAAAGCCAGGATATATTTTTTCATTTGATGAATAATTAGTTATCGACTGTTTTTATGCAGGAATTAAGGTAAAAATACCACAATTTGCATTAATAAACTGGCTGAGCTTATTGATTAATCTGTCAGCGTCAGTTCGGCTGCCAGCTCTTTGTTCTGGTTCTTCACACCGGGGGAAGTAAGTGTGCTCCTTGTCCACCTTCCTCCGACATAAATCCAATTATTATCTTTTCCTTCCCTTACCTGATAGCCGAACTGTGGAAGATATGTCAGCTGATATTTCCAGTTGGCTTTGTTCTGATCGATTACCAGCCATTCAACCGCTACAATAAGCCCGGTTTCAGGGAAGGTCAGATTATAGCCTGTCAGGTCAACAGTAGTGTTTTTGTTCACGCCCTTTTCAGCTTTTACAATAATATTCCTGCCTGCTATATCAGTACCGGGTGTACCGTCAGGATTGACAGAGAGAAGCCGGAGATTGAAGATCACAGAATCTCCTGAGCTGGCCGAAGTCAGCAGTTTTAACTGTTTTATAAGAGGTGTTTTGCCGTATTCAGGTCTGTAAGCGAAATACCGTGTAACTATCCATGGAAATCCGCCGCATGCAAAATAACTATGTATCTTATTTTTATTGTACTGGCCAATTACAAGTTGTGATTTATGCTTTGAGGGTCTGACAGTCACTACCGGCAGTTCATAAGTGGCCGGAGTAAGCATGATGGAAAGAGATTCCGTGCCCGAACGATATTTCTGTGATTCATATCCTATGGCTGAAACAACCAGGATACTATCCACCGGGCCAAGTACAACATCGAAATTTCCATTCCCATCGGTAGTAGCCCCCACCGGTTTGTCCGCTACAAAAACATTAGCAAAAGGAATTGGCAGGCCGGTTGACCTGTCAGTCACCTTACCCCTGACCTGGCCGGAAAGATCCGCAACCGACAGAACAAGACAAAAAACGATAACCAGGTATTTCATATCTTAATGATGTGGGTTGATTTTAGTTTTTCAGACAACGTACCGAGAATCCATATCCTTTATGATGGCTGTTGGAATATAAGAAAGAAGAGTTTGACAGCAGACCAACAGAATAAGCCAATAAGTCAACCTGCACCGAGGAAGACCAGAAATAGGCAGATATTTTCAGACTGGAAAAATTTCCTAACGGGTCGCGGGAACCTCCCGGCAGTGCTTTAAATCCGAACATATCGGATGCTCCAAAATTTGGTGATTCCCAATGGGTTGTCCCATTTTCCTTGAGTTTGCCGCCCGCAAGTTCAGGATCGTTACCCAGATATTCTAATAGCCGGCCCCACTCTTCAACTGATGGTACATGCCATCCATCAGGACACAGTGTGCCTTTATTCACAGAATACCAATTATATAAAATCCCGTAATAAGGTAAATAAGACTGATTGTTGTTGTAGATACAATAACCTGCTAAAGCGGTATTATCCCAGAGAGTGTCCGCTTCCATCAGTTGTATTGGTCGTCCATCATTATAAGTAGTAGTTCTCAGGTTCTCCGCCATCCAGGTCATATCCCCTATTTTGATTACATTATATATATTGCCCTCAATGTCAGAAACCGTTGTTCCGGGATTGTCAGCCGGGTCGGAAGTACAATGACTAAGAGTTAATAACAGCAGGACTAAAACTGGTTTTAAAAAAAATGAGAATTCCCTGTTTACCATGACAATAACAAATCATTCGCCTTTTCAGACATATCAGAATTTCATAAAGATAACCATTTGTACCCGGTTTTATTGTACCAGGAAATTCACTTTTACTATGAATAGTGAAGAGAATATGTATTAAAAAATAAAATGAGTATCGGGGATTAGTAATAATTTAAATTATTATTTAAAAGATTCCTCGCTAACGCTCGGAATGACAGGTAAATACGTGGGCGTATGTGGCAAGAAGTGGCGATTCGACGGGAGTTTGATATTTTTAGGTGATATCTAACGAATCGCCACTTCTTGCCACCCCAGACCATAGATACAGTGTCATCCCGAAGCGATAGCGAGGGATCCCATAAAACCAGCACACCTTTTCTTTTTATTGAACATTGCCGACACTCATAAAAAATAAAATGATTATCAGCAATCATTATAAAAGTCTTATTGATTTTCAGGTGAATCGCAAAGCTTTATTGACCATTACCGGTACTCAATAATCATAACTGCTTTGAAATTCTATCGGATTATTTCAACAAATGACCGTAATCACTTGGGAGGGTCTTGAATGACACCCTGATCATGTTCAGTGTCAGAGCGCTAACTTTTGTAAGCTTTACTATTGCCCAGGTCTTTAAACTCTGGATTTAATTAGAGAAACTTGTCTTTGCGGTTACTTTGTTTAACCACACCTAAACCCTGAGCATGCCACGGAAGCCACGAACAGCATAATAAGATTCGGCGCCGTTATGATAAACAAAAACATGGTTATAACGCCTGTCAGCAAATATGGCACCTCCCAGTTTCCTGATTTCAAGAGGGGTTCTCAGCCAGCTGGAAGATTTGGTATCAAAATTTCCTGATTCCTGGAGTAGCCGGTATTGTTCTTCATCCAGGAGCTCTATACCCATGGTTGACGCCATGTCACAGGCATTGTTCGACGGCTTGAATTCTTTTCTGGAGTCCAGCGCCTCACGGTCGTAACATATACTTCTCCTCCCCTTAGGGCTTTCTGCAGAACAATCATAAAAATGATATTCCCCGGTCTTTTTATCATAACTGACAACATCGGGTTCTCCACCTGTTTTTTCCATTTCACTGAGCGGCCAGAGTTTATCTTTTGCACTCTCCAGCTTCTCCTGTATTACAGGCCACTCCATTCCTTTATGACGGCCTGGATTTTTATCAAAGCGGGATTTCAGGATGCCGAGCAGCTCTTTACTTTCTTCTGCCGTCAACTCTTTATTCTTATCAACTTTTGCCATGATGAATTATGTTTCTTTTTATGGGATGAAGAAATCTAAACAAATCAGCAGCTTAAGGCTGTTATCTCTTTTTAAAATATATGATGAACAGATCGTCAGACAGCTTATTAATCCAGTGTTCGATATTCAGAGCAGATGCTTTGTCAATCAGAGGGGCAGGGATAAATGGAGCAGTGACCTTATAGATTTCGCCGGGGCGAAGAGCATTCAGGTCAGATATTACCTGGTTCACAGGCTGTTCCCCGGCATTAAGCATAATGCGGATATCAATCTCCTGATTTACCTGAGACTCCACAAACCATGCAGGCTGAGTAGTGTTATAGTTAGTCTCGCTGACTATCGAAATCATGTCCTGTCCAACCTCTTTCCTGAGAAGATTGATCAGGTCTTCAATTCTTACATTACCTATCGTTGCAGCCTGTTGCAGGGTAGTAATCCTCGCCACAGTATTCCTTAAAACAGGATTCTTTAATTTCTTAAAAGCCGGAACGTACTTTATAAGTATTTCCTCAAGCCGGGGATATGCTTCAATCAGCTGCAGGACTTTTGTTTTCGGACTTATTATCAAGGTATTTGTTTCCATAATTATTTTGAGTAAGACAGGATTCGTTGTTCACCTTTTAATTCCCGGTAACCGGTAATATTATGTGAAACTTCCAGAGTTCCAAGGTATTCGCCTTTTTCATTCCTGAGTGCAAAATATTCTATATGAATCATTTTGCCTCCCATGTTTATCCAGAACGGAGCCCTGGAAGCTTTTCCCGTTTTAAAATCATCGATTATTTTATCAACAATATGGGCACTTGCAGGTGGATGGCACTGACGAACATCGCGGTTAAGAATAGCCCTGTTCCGCTGGAAGATACGTTCATCACCCTGGGAAAAATACTTCACTTTGTCATTTTTATCCACGAATGTTATATCAACAGGTAAGGTGTTCAGCACTGTCAATAATTCATCGAAAGAAAAGCTGCCTGATGGCAGTTGAACATTATCAGCGGATTTATTCAATTCATGAAGCCTGTCGCCGGTGACCCATCCTGGTTTCCAGTCGGCAGGAGGATCATATAAACAGTAACCTATTTCAAGTGACTGATTATGTATTTCATACCAGTCAGCTTCAGTCAGCTTGTCCAATGCCATCGGAAGAAGTATTTCTTCCTCTTTGCCTGCCATTTCCGCTACTCCCCTGGCAGCCGGCAGAAGGATCATTTCGGCAGAAGCTATCAATTCATCTTTTGAAATATCCTTGGTCTGCAGAAGTTCTATACTTCCCTTTATCAACTCCCTTATCTCATCATGTTTCCCCCACATTACTTTTGGAGGACCGGTAATTCCCTGTTTTTCGAGGAAAGGGAATAAAAGGTATTCCTTCCGCCTGTAGTGTTTGTCTACATCAAAAAGATTATTAAAAAGCGCTCTTAAACTAAAGATCACTTTCTCATCGATTTTATCTTCCCCGTTACTGATCTCACCTACCAGGCTTTCAATATCCCTGACGACTTTCAGAAGTTCCTCGTTTTCTTTAATGAACACATCAGCAGGATGCCCAGGAGGGATATCCTTAGCCGCCGACAGGTCAACATTTCCCTGCAACACGGATGAATGTGCATCGCATAATCTCAATACCTCTTCTTCAGGCAACCCTTCACTTATGAGTTCCTGTTCCACTTCAACCACTTCCCCGTAAGGTATCTGGCTAAGGCTTACCAGTAACTCCTGTCTTACTTTCTGTTCTGATTCCCCGCTGTGTAGCTTCAGAATCAGTTCTTTTAACTTTTTCTTCCTCGTTGAAGAATTATTGATTATTTCACTCATTTCTGCAGATATTAATAACAATACAAAATTACGCACATTTTGTTTAAATCTCAAGTCAGATATTTACCAAATTACTGATGTTCAAACCATTATCATTTAGTAATGGAAAACATGGAGAGTGATTATTATGAAGCAACAAAGTGAGGGCAGCACGCGGCAGATACCGGCTACATTACCAGGCAGTAAGTTTAACCGGAAATTATCCCGTACATCATTTCCCTACTTTCCGTCGCTGGAAATCCACCAGTCCGGATATATGCATCAGCCAGTCACCAATTACTGGAGAAATTTCATTTATGGCAAAAGAATAGCGCAATGGCCTGGAGTTTACAATTATCTCCCGGTTTTTTTTCCTGATCGCCCTGATTACTGCTTCAGCAACCTGGTCGGGGGAACATGATCCTACTATCCATGGTGATTTCATTCCGAACCTGGCAAACATTCCTACTTCCCGGACATATCCTGGGAAAATAGTTGAAAAACAAACTCCAGAGCCCTTCAGTTCAAGCCTTAAAGCACGTGTCCATTCTGCTATTCCTGCCTTAGTTCCTGAATATACCGCTGCATAGGGAGCACCACTTTTAGCAGCAATAGATGCAATATTTATAATATGCCCGGACTTTTTTTCAAGCATCAGGGGGAGGATTAACCTGGTCAGGGCCATAGGTGCCGCCAGGTTCACCTCCAGTGTCTCCCTGATTGCAGTCCAGTCAAGTTCAGTATAAGCGCCCTCAGTTTCAAGACCGGCATTATTTATAAGGATGTCTATTGTTCCGAATTCATTCAGAACATATTGAAAAAGCTGTGTGCGTTCTGATTCATTTCGCAGATCGACCGGGAAAGCATTTATCACAGACCCTGGAACTTTCAATCTTGATACGACCTCCTGAAGCCCTGAAGCTGATCGTGCTGCAATTATGACATTTGCGCCAGACTTAACCAGCTTTTCAGCTATCACCGGGCCCAGGCCGCGTGAGCCACCGGTGAGAAGAACTTTTTTGCCATTCAGATCTTTCATGGGAGTAATTATTACCTGTAAATATATACTTAGGGCTACTTTTTATCTTCGCCTTTGATCTCCCTGACAATCCTTTTTGCTTCTTTTATCGAAACAGAATATTTTTCGCTTACATGCTGGTAAGCCTGTTCCATGAACATATTCCTGATTTCTTCCTTCGTGGGATCGTCCATTTCAATTACCGGGGATACTGAACTATTCTCATGAAGATTATTGGTTAATGATTCCTTCTTAATTTCCGGGGGAGGGTCCTCTTTATCATAAAACCATTTTAATTTGCGACACTTAAAAGCCATAATCGCTGACAACAATGATTGAGCAGCTGAATGAATCTGGCTGTCAGGCAAATCGTCTCCCCATATTTCTTTATGAGAAGAGCTTAATGAAGTATATTCTGAAGGTGGTCTTATATATATACTCTCTTCATCTATCGATCCTGAACCAGGCTGAGGACTGGCAGTAATAATATAACATTGAGTAAATCCTGAACCACAGGGAGTATTTGTTCCTTTTATTACATAGTTATGTGATTTTTCAACTGAATAGAATGTTTTCATGATTATGTCCGCCCCGGAAATCTGGTCATTAGATATTCGAACATTATTTATCTGCAGGAATTTCAATAATTCACTGCGGATTCTGTTATAATGCTTTTCCTGCTGGTAGTATCCCGACATTAATTGTAAACCAGTATTAACAAATGTTTTCTTAATAAGACTACTTTGCAGGTATACCTGAAGGTCAAGCTCTTTAAGCTGTGGATTTGCAAAATCATTAGTTGCGATGCTAAATGCGGTCTGTTCATGAGGATTCGCCGGTGACCATTTTATTCTCACAAGTTCAGTTGCAGCCAGCGACCTTATTCCTGAATTAGCATTAACCAGAAAACTGATGAGAATATTAATCCTGTTTCCAAGAATTGAATCGGGCAATGCAGTAATTAATTTACGTTGGTTATAATAAGGATAATTGTATATATCCGCAGGCAGGTCTGTAAATTTGTTTAATATCCTTACCACATCCTTTTTATCTTTCACCATATTCAGAAGTTCAAATAGATTGTTATTCCTGATCAGTTCACGTTTTTTTACTCTGGACCATATTATAAAGGCAATCGTGGCAATGATCACTAAAGCAAATGAAGATACGAAGACAAACATAAAAGCCAGTTCGCTGTTACTTAACAAAATCACCTGTAATGACATTTAATTTCCCTTTCAGAATTATAAAATATTGTTTTAAAAAATTAATTCACCTATCCTTGAAGAGGCGCACATTTAATCCGGTTTTTACATCTACCAGTCCTATCCTGACAGCGCCCGGGCGAAGAGCAGGTGGACCATTAAAATCTAAACAAGTCCCCAAATGGCCTGTCCTGGACGAACTCCAGATGCTCCCCTGACATTCCGTAATATTCCGGCTCTTTAAACCATTGAAACCATATATCCCCCATCCACATACTACTGCGTTGAAACCACTTTTCCCTCCTTCCATTAGTGTGGTAAAATGGCTTTTGGCATTCCCCTCCAAAAATTTAAGTAATTCTTTCAGCTCATCATTTGCAGGGACATGCCAGCCGGGGATCGCTGAAGCCTGAGCAGCTTCAAAATCATATAAATAACCATATCGTCTGAAAAACAGACTATCAAGGACAAGGTATCCATCAAAAAGCTCCTTCCCAAAGTATTTGCTACTATCGAATATAAGGTATCCATAAGTTGTATCGGCATTGAATAATTTTGGAACTATTGAATTGCCTATTTTATCACCTGATCTGACAGTAAGATGTACTTTACCATTTTCAAAACGCATTCTGTCTTTGCTGAAGTGGAGACTTACTTTGGAATCTTTCTCAAAATAAGTTGTATCAGTCCAGAATGCTCCTCTTTCGGGTCTAAAGGCAAGATTTTCGGACATTATCCACTGATCACCGATTTTTACTGTTTTGTAAACTTTCCCGTCACGCGGGTCAGCCACTGTACCAGTCGTCTGGGAAAAACCTGCCAGACAGACAATTGTAAATAAAAAAAGGAAAGAGTTCTTTTTCATTATATTATAGCTAGAACTATTCTACATAAAGATTCTTTTGGTGGTATTTAAATTTGTCCTGAAGGGTATTATCGGAAGACGTGCAATATTTGCAGAGTCAGGTCATCAACTGTTAAATATCTTAGGTAACATCACGGAAATCAGAATCTTATAATTGTCATAAATGGTTCCCTATCCAGTCAGTCATTACTTTAAACACCTCTTCCCTGAATGTCTCATTGTGCAATTCATGATATCCATTTTCCCATATAACAACCTTGCAATTATTCTTAAGAGCAGCAGCAAACTCAACACTGCTTGATGAATAGGAGATTGTATCAGATTTACCATGCAATAACAATAACGGTAACGGGAACTCGCTGGAATGGTCAAGGGTCCATTTGCTCACACCCAGCATGATCTTACCAAAACCAAATGACAACCTGTTGTGAACAAGTGGATCTCTAGTATATAGTTTTGCCACTTCAGGGTCATGAGAAAGGGCACTCACATCAATACCATTCGGGATGGTAAAGGAAGGTATTAAAGAGCCAAAGGCTTTCGCTGCAAGGACCTTTACCTTCTGTTCCTCGAGAGATGTATGTAAAGGGGGACTCGTAGAAATAACTCCTCGCACCCTTGGATTCACCTTCAATCCATAATTTAAAACAAGAATGCCTCCCAGGCTATGGCCATAAAGAAACAATGGCACACCTGGAAAGCGCTTGAGAGCCTCTGCCAGCAGAAGGTCGATATCCCTTAGAACTACTTCGATAGAAGGAAAATGGCCCTTTGGGCCTTCAGACCTGCCATGTCCCCGGAGATCGGCACCGAATAAAGAAAATCCTTCTCTGGTAAAGGCTTCAGCCACGTGTAAATAGCGATGTATATGCTCTCCTATTCCATGAACCAGGCAAATAACCGCCCTCGGGCCAGAGTTATCGGGGGTCCATCCCTCTGCAAAAATTTCAAGTCCATCATCTGATTTCCACCTTGTTTCAAAATGGTTCATGGTTTCTCCTTTCTCATAAAACATACCGAAGGTAGAAATTAATTCTTACACTTATTCTATGATGAAAATATCCAGCCGGATTAAGTTAAAATTCATGCAATCCTTCCTGGACGATCAGAATTAGAGGAAGATCAACCGGATCAGGTTTGTCAAAAAATAAATCAGTGAAAATTCAGATTATAGGTTAGACCGATATAAAACCGAAAACCGGACCAGTTTACGTAGGTATATTCCTCATAGCCTTTCAGGAGAGAATTATCCTTGTTGCCCTTTTCATGAAACTTCCCGAGGCTGAAGAAAAAGACCATATCTTGTCGTCAAGCGTGATGCTGACAGCTACTATACCCAGACCATCTGTCTCCAGGTTAAAATTTTATATTGGTTACTGAGGTTATTGCGATAGTATCACCACCCGGATTCAAACTCAGGTTAAATAGATGCGTGGTCTGAGGGAGATCGATCTTCCGGAAATTCTCTTCGTGAGGATTGTATTCGCAACTGCTGAACCACAAAAAGAAAAGTACAGTGACCAGTATATTGACTTTCCTGGTAAGCTTGATTCCAAAGTTAGTAAAGAATCAACACTTTTAAGGTGTGATAAGTAATTAAGGTGAGATTGATTTAAGCCTCTATTTCAGAACCTGTAGAATTACCGGGTATCAATTACCGATATCCTTGTCAAACCAAGTCCTGCCAGCTCAGGATAATATTTATATGTCTCCTCGCGTGTATAGAATCCCCCGATAATGATATAGTAGTATCCCCAGCGCTCAACGATCACCGATTCAAGACCCAGCTTATTGCGAATTTTCCTTTGTGCCCTGAGAGCCTGGTATTTCTTGATAAACTCGCCTACCCTCATTGAAACAGGTGGAACCTCCGGTGCCTTAACCTCAGGTTTAGTTTCTGGCTTCACCTTTTGTTCAGGGACATTTGGCTCAGGAGTAACGATGGCAGGTTTTTGTGGTTGTACCGGAACATCTACCCTTGGTACCCATAGATCATATATCCCCATCATGCCAAGAGTAGGAAGCAGTCTTTCAACATCAAGCCTGTTGGTAAATCCATTTATCCTCACTTTGTAATATCCATCCTCAAAGAATACCTCCACAGGATTGTTTACTGTTGCGGAGAGTTTTCTCTTTAATGCTTCTGCATAATTCTTCGACCTGAATGCTCCCACCTGGATTGACATTCTGGCCAGTACTTCAGGACTTATTGCAGCAGTGTCGACAGTATTCCTGATCACTGCAACCGAATCAGCTTTGTCAAGCAGTATTCGCTGCTGCTGTTTTGCCCTGAGTGAAACAAGCCACAGTTCAGTTATTCCGTTTTTCCTGAGGATTTCAATTTTTTCATCAGCCTCAGCCCTGGTCTTAATATCATTAATACGGACCTTATAGAAATTATCTGCAACTACTATCCCGACATTTTTGCCGAATATATCCTGCAACTTCTTCATGAGGATCTCAGCATTGCGCTTTTGCCTGAAAGCACCCAACTGGATTGCATAACTGTCTTCGGCAACAGTAATAACTTCTTCAACTATCTCATGAACAATTATATACGAAGTATCTGATTTTACAAGTGGCGCCCCGGGTGTAACATTCACTTCAGGTAAAACCTCTTCCATAACTCTCTTCATCCTGAGATTAAGGTCGAGACCATCGATAATATCGCCATCGATGCCTGAAGAGACTGCAAACGGAACCGAATCAGGGTCGCTTGTCATATTCAATTTTCTTAGCTGCCCGGTATCTGCTTTAACATAATATCTTCCGGGTTTAAGTCCAAAGTAGCTGAAGTAACCGTCATCTTCAGTAATTGTCCTGCCGACGAACTTGTTCTTCATGGTGTAGAAGTTCACTTTTACACGACCGGTACCTCTTTTCTGTCCGTTTTCTTCAATAGTTACTGTTCCGTTAGCTTCACCTTCAACATTTACGGGGACCATTACCGTCTTCAGAATGTCGGGATCAATGATAACGCTGACCGTGCGGAAGGCGAGCTGCCATGATATATTGTCGAAGCTGTACTGGTCGAGCTCAATGAAACAGCTAGTATAGGGTTCAAGTCCGATGATCCGTATGGTGGTATCTTTTTCTACATTTATTATTCTACCGCCATTGGCTTTTAAGTTAAGTCCGTGGACTTTCTGTTCCCCGGGATCCTTTATTCCATTTGAATTAAGGTCAAAGAATGGGATTACAGTTATTCCGCCACGACCTACATTCGTCCTGTTATCAGCCATCATGAACCTGGTCTTGTGATCCGATATCAGGCTGCCGGAAGCATGCTGAACAAAAGAGGTTGTTTTTCCCGACTGGCGAACCGACATTCCGCTTCTTGCAAAATTGAAGTCATAGCGGATTCCCAGTTCTGCCAGGTTCATGTCGTTAATAAAATTCCTTTCATAAGAAGCATTTATAAAAGCATGTCCGGCGAAAGGTTTTTCCACCCTTATTTTTGCTGAGAGGAACTTATTTGCTGAATAAGAGTATTGAGCCTGGGGCATAATGGAAAACTTTGCAGGGAGCCGCACTGACAGGGAAAGATTACTGTAGAAATATGGTTCGGCATCAGCAATGAAGAGCCCGTATGTGGTAAAGTTTGTGTTCACCCCCCAGAAAGTAGAAGAAAAAAGGTACTCACCAGAAGTATATTGGGAACCCGGGAAGATAAGCTGGTTAACACTGAACCTGTTGAAGGAAGTGAAATTCCTTATTCGAAGCGGCATTGAAGCAGATATCTTCCTCTCTTCACGGTAATTGAATTTTATGGCTGTCTGCCCCGGATGATACCATTTATAATTCAGGTCGAGCTGCAAGTCACTGGGCAACCTGTATGATAATGTACCTGAGGCTCTTACACCATAGGTATAATCGCCTGACAGGAGGATATTCTTTGAAAGACGGAAGGAAGCTTTAACGAAAGGCATTGCCGGTCCTGATGTAACTGAAGAAAGGTATTCAACACCACCACCGATGGTAATACCTTTTGTGAGTCCATAATTCAATGATGCCCTCGAGAACCTGCTCATAAGGGTATCTTCAACAATGCCGGCGCTGACTGTATATTCGAATGTTTTTTCCGGCAGGAAATTGAATGGGATATTTATATTCTGCTCTTTGGTTCTCTCCTCTCCCCAGGGTCCGTAATACCTGAGCTTCACGATAGTATTGCCATAGACGAGTGGAACCTGGAAAGTAAAGAATCCGGAGGCATCGGCTTTAACATAATCGACCAGGACATTATTTACATAGAGTTCCACAATCCAGCCGGGTTCTGTCTTGTCACTAAGTGTATATGTGCCGAATGAACGTCTGAAGGAAGTTGGTGTATTGGTAAACTGCACTCCTATTACCGGGTTATAAATTGTAGAAGTGGCCTGTGTCGTAATTTTCCCTGCCATAATCTGTCGAAGCGGGCTGAAGTCGTTGTTCACATATCGCCACAGGTAATTCTGCTGCTTCTCGGAAAACCGATCCATAGTGTAATAGTTTAGAGAAAAAGTAGCCTCGCCGCCTGCAACCATAGATCCCAATGAAAGGTTCAGCCTGGCATCTGTCCGCCCTTTGACCTCCTCAGTTACAATCGCCGACCAGTCTGCCATACCAAACCTGAAACCAGGATGAATACGGTCAATGCTGGTATCTGCCTTAATCTCACCTTTGAGTCTTGACAGGTTTCTTCTCATCTCCTCCTGCTTCATCTCCCTGATCAGAGGGAGCTCAAGCTTGCTGGTAACAGTAACAGAAAGATTCCTGAAACTGAAGTAACAATCCAGTCCGAATATCCTGCCGAAGAGCTCCGATTTCATATACAGGTTAGTTTCGGTTCTTATGAGTTCTCCCACTGGCAGGTTATAAACACGTTCCTGGTAAATAATCCTGTTTGTCACCCTGTTGATGTAAAACCTGGCCTCAGGATCAATAAAAGAGCCATATACTGAATCGAGTCCTGCTGAAGCTACGTTCCTGATCTTCAGGAAATCAAAGAGGTCGGTGACAGGAAGAAAAATTTGTTCTCCCTGTATAACCGCATCCATTTCCCTACCGCCAACACCTTTCACATCGAGGTATACGGAAATTTCGTCATAGTCCTGTGTCTCTTGTCCTGCCAGCTGTACAAAAGAAAGAAAGAGAAAAAATGCCGATATCAGAATAATCCTGGCACCAGATGAAAAAAGTCCCCAATGTGATCTGAAATTACTTATGTATTGTTTGCTGTAGGTCATCTGGATGAAATCGCGGTACTTCCTGCTTTATTCCTGCACAAAGGTTATGTTGAACGTTCCTGAATAGTCTCCTGCCGGGTTTGCAAGGATGGATCCGACGCTTAGGGTCCCGCCTACGTTAAGGATTGTCGGTGTGGGCGGTGTTGTTATCATTGTAAAAGGTGTAGCCGGAAATGTGGAATTAATGTTGAGGGTCATTGTTCCTCCTCCACTTCCTGTAAGTGTTGTTGATGGCCAGCTTAATAGTGATATCATTGTACCCGGATTTGCAACCAGTTCAAAAGTTGCAACCGAGTGTGAATATCCGAAGTTAAGCAATATCACACCACCGGAAAAAGACCGGCTTCCGTCAGTATTAAGGGTGACTGTTCCCGATGAACCATATATTGTAAATGCCCCAAAGCTTATATTCTGTGTAGTAGTCACCTCCAGCGGCCTCGGAGGAGGTTCCTGTGCAATAATACGGAAAGCAAACAGCAGCAGGATAAATGAAATTATCGATTTCCTCGACACCCTGCGAATAGACTTCCTGAAACATTCTTCATTCTTAATCATCTGCTCACAATAAATTTCTGGACTGTTCTGCTGGTACCCGAAACAAGAGTGATCAAATATACTCCCTCCCTGACAGGTACACCGAATTCATGGTACCCTGTACTTTTTACCTCTTCAGAGAAAAGTTTCTGACCCGTCAGGTTTGTAAGATAAATTACACCGTCGTTATCGTTTAGAGAATAGATATTCATTCTCAGGGTTCCCCCGGTTACCCATGCAAAAAATTTCCTGTCACTGGTGACTGGTTCTTCAGTACCTGTAGTTATATAATTAACATCGAGGAAGAACCTGTTTTTATATTCAGCAACAGGAAGATAAACATTGTATTCGCTGCCATTATCAAGGCTCTGAACCACTCCATCGGTGGCATCATACAGTGAAATATTATTACCCAGGAATGATCCTGCCATCGATCTAACACTGAAAATAAGAGTGCCTGCTGTATTGGCCTTTACACCCAGGGGTATTCTCAACGGTGAGCCATCATGCGGAGGAAGCCCGTTAATTGAGAGTTTCTGATCATCTGCAAGCACAGAATAGATATTCGGGATCTTAAGGTCGGTGTTCAGGAGTTTAAGGGCATCGAAACCGGCGTCGAAGTCTCCTGTAGCTTTTTCATCGGTATAGATAAGCATATAGTCTTTTTTTGCAGTGTCATTTGAAAATGCCACTGAAAGCCTGAGCAGCGACTCATCGGTTTTAGTCTCCCCTGATTTTGCATAGCCATGGCTGTAGTCATTGACCCTGACAGAATTATTCATCGACAATACTCCGGTTACCGGATAAGTACCGTTAGAGACATGCACAAAGAACCCCTGCATTGAGGGTATAATACTGCTCGTCATTCCATCACTTGAGATCCCATTAACGTAGGAGCTGTATGTTCCTCCGTACTGGTCTGTTGTGCTGGCCCTGAAAAGGTAGATAGCATCATCAATATTCGTATTCGACCACCCTGATGGAGCATCCCAGTCTATTGCAGACGGATATGGATTACCAACAAGATTAAGCCCCTTCGTATATGTATAGTTATGGTTGAAGAGGGTTACCGCCAAAGGTCCATTGTTTATTATGCCACCGATATCAAGTGTTACAGGAGAGGCAGATGATCCAAAGTTTACCGAATAGCCCTGCAGAGGATGCAGCAAGGAATCGGGCCTGACATAGCTTACCCATCCGCTCGCAGTTCTGCTTTCAACATATTTATAGATAAGAGGAAATCCGGCACTTAGGTTCACTTCATCAGAAAGATTGTTCACTGTTGAAGAGGCAAAAGGCGACGATATATACTTATAGCCGTATCCTGATGAAAGGTATCGCTGCATTACGACATCTCCCAGTACCCTTCCTGATCCTGTTCCGTCAACATATGCAGTACGGCTGGCATCTGATGCAAGTGTCAGGAAACCTCCTGTTGTAAGGTCACCACTGGTAGCAAGAACTGACCCGGTGACACTGAGAGGCCCCAGGAGGGATACCCCCGATGTGTTATTAATCACCAGGTTAAATACTGAATTATTATAAAAAAGGCTTGCAGCAATCTGCTGTGCTGAAGTGCCGTTAAATTCCACTGTTCCGGCAGTTACATTAAATGTTCCGCTATTTGTTACGCTTCCTGCTATTCTTATTGTATTTCCTGATATGGTAAGTGAAGAACCGCTTTCAATTGTTATATTATTAACAGAAGCAACTGATCCGGTGTTCAGCACCGGTTTGTTGGTAACATTGGGTATATATACCTGTACTCCTGGTGTCGGAACAAATCCGCACGACCAGTTACTATTATTATTCCAATCGGTACTTACAGTTCCGGTCCAGAGATTGTTCGAAAGAATAGTCAGAGTTCCTGCAGTACTTGTAAGGGGTGACGTGCCGCATGAACTTGAGACGATACACCTGTATGATCTGCCATTTAAGCCGGAAGCAGGATTCGTTATGAGCAGAGTTGCAGTATTGACACCGCTGTAAGGACCGGTATCTGACAGGTTAACTCCGTTCTCCTGCCACTGGTAAGAAACATTGTATCCTGCAGCTACCACTGTGAAGGTAGCATTGTTACCGCTGCAGATAGTTGCGGACCCTGGTTGAGTGGTAATCGAAAGGCTCGAAAAAACAGTCAGGCGGACCTGGGTAGCAGAACTTTGACAGCCGTTGACAGTCTGCGTTACATAATATATATAAGTTCCTGCAGTGGTCCGCCCGGTGGCAAATGGTGTTCCTGTTCCAACCTGGACAGAAAGTCCGGCATCGGAATACCATCTTAAATTATTTCCTGTAGCCTCGAGATCTGCTATATTCGTTACACAGCATTGCCTGTCAGGAGCAACCGGGGCAGATGGAACCGGTGTAACAATAATGTCTTTCACAGCGCTGTTTGTGCAACCCAGGGGACTTGTGTAAGCATATGTAATTGAATGTGTTCCTGTTCCTGCAAGTGAAGCACTGAAGTTAGTCCCGGAAACGCCGGTGCCAGAATAAGTACCGCCGGCAGGAGAACCTGTATTCAATGTATAACTCGAAGAGCATACTCCAACAGTTCCAAGAATCGTATTGGCAGTCTCGCTGCCCAGGGCTATAAAGCTCGCAGGATCATTCTGGTTCATATATTCGGTCATAATCCATCCTGCACTTTTCGGGCTCATTGAGAACCGGGGTTCATCAAGACTGGCGGCAAGATATTCACCATCGTTATACCTGCCTATATCTCCCTCAGAGGGCAGGTAGGTCTGTGGGGCTTCTGTCGAAGACCCGCTTATAACTCCGTCGATATAGATATAGCTTGTTGTACCGTCGAAAACATATACATAGTAATGCCATGCATTTATTGATGGTGAAACGCCTCCGTCTGCAAGCAAGGTGCCCCCCCACTTCCAGGCAACTGCATGCCCGCCTCTGAATCCGACCTGGATAGCTGATGACTGTGAGGCATTCTGGAAGGAGATCAGGTTCCTGTTTCCGGAAGGAGCGACAGAATAGTTTGCCCAGATACTGATGGTCTGGTTATTATTATTAGGCACAAAACCGTTGGCCGGGGTCATTATATATGCAGTTGTTCCGTTGAATCCCCTGCCGCCGGCTATCTTACCTGTAATAGATGTTGTTGCATTATTTGTCCCGTTATTCAGGTTACTTGTAGCATCATTCGTATAGCCTGTTCCGTTGAGATGCCAGATACCCTTGTAGCTGCTTGTCCACACAGTTGTCACAGAAGGATCTGTAGAAATATTGGCATTGCCATAGAGCATCCTTATTGTTGTGGTAGCAGTGTGTGACAGTAAAGGTATTCGTACCCATCCGGTAAACTGACCTGTGGTTGCAGTATACGATTCGATCTGGTGATCCAGCTTATTTCCGTTCTGGTCAGTGAAAATAATGTCATAGCCATTGGAATTACTGGTATGTCCTCCATTTGCTGTTGTAGCCAGAAGTGATGAAGTAAAGCTGATAAGAGCAGGAAAATCTGTAAGGTCAGATGACCCCGATGCCGGGTCGAGTGTTACATCCATGGTATAGGCATAACCCAGTGAAACATCAGGTAAGTTAACTGTAAGGGTTGCCGCATTACTTGTCGATGAATAACCCAGAGCATCGGTTACAACGCACCTGTACTGGTTCCCATTCATCGATCCTGTGGCTCCGGTTATTGAAAGAGTTGTAGTTCCTGTACCAGTAAACATACCTCCATCGGACATATTTACGAATCCACTGCCACTGTTTTCCTGCCAGCGGTAAGTTAATGGTGTGCTACCGCTTACAGCAATAGTAAATGAAGCTGTACAACCGGTAAAATCGGAAGGATTCGTTGTAAATCGCGGGTGAGGCTTTCCAATAGCAAAATCGGTAGTTGTAGTAGATATACCACTCAACCCGGTCCTGCTTATCTCAGGACTGGAAACAGTACCGTGAGTGCCATTGAGAGCAAGGCTTCCGCCATTTGTCCTTTTCAGTATTCTTGCCCGTGAATCAACATCCGAGAAACCTGTATATGTGAGCTTCACACTGTAGTTCGTAGAAGCCAGTGTTCCTGCTGTCATTGTCCAGTAACCTGTTGTCTGCCTGTCGTAAATATAATTACCAGCATCACTTAAAGGGAGTCCTGTACTGCCAATATCTGAAGTCACATATGTAGCTGTGAGTGTACCGGAGGTAAGGTTGGTAAATGTTATTTTCAGAGGATTATAGGTTGAAGCAGTACCCAGCGGGTACAGATATTCGGTGCCTGTGGCCGTAAGGTTTCGTCTCATGGTCCCTATGACCGTACCATCGGTATAGGACAAGCTGCCTGTAACGATCAGGGTATATCCGTTATTAGTAATATTTCCCCTGGTCATTGTCAGTGTATTATTGATTGTTGTATTTGCTGGCAGAGTGACCCCGGCAGAATTATTCACAGTCATATTATAATAGGTATAGGGCCCTATTGCCTGGGATGATGATCCATTATAAATAACAGTCCCTGACGTAGGAGCTGCAGATCCACCATTGGCAGTACTTGTTATATTCCCTCCCGATACTGTACCACCTACGTATAAAGAACCAGCACCTGTGAAAATAATATATGTCCTGAGATTTGTAGAATTAAGTGCTATATCTCCTGAAACAGTTGCACTACCTGTTGATATCCTGATGTAAGCATCCTGCGTATCCCCGGTGGAATTGGCACTTATTGATGCTGTTGAAAAAATACCAGCATCAACATATACTGCCTTTTCATCATTATTGCTGTTGGAATTGAGATATGTCTGACCGGTAACTGTAAGGGTATAGCTGCCCATGAACTGGACATAAGAATCGTTACCGCCACCGTCAATCCTGAGAGCTCCTATACTGTTCGGGACATTCGCATTAATCCTTACTGTAGTATTATCAAGAATATTTACTGTGCCAGCTCCTGTATTCTGGCCCGGGTAGGTTGTATTAGTAGCCCCTGTCCATGTGCCGGCAGTTACGCATCGCTGCCAGTTAGCCGCGGTAGTCCAGTTCCATGTCCCGGTGGCATTTGTCCTGTAATCACCCACTGCCTGGCCCGAAGCAAGAAGGGAGAGTGTCAGAAATAATGCAGAGACCAGATATCTCCTTGCTTCAGACGTAGGACAGAGGATTTTCATTCTTAGAGTTTTCTTTTCATTTTTGCAGGCATTTATCAAATATGAATGCCAGTATTATTTCCTGATAACAATTTCAGCCTCAGCATATCTTGCAGGTTTCACGTCGCTGGGAGCCGAATATAATACCCTGATATTTCCCGATTTAAGGTCTGTTCCCTTAGGCGGATTCAGGTTAAGTATAAAATTTCTTATCTGATTTGGGGTATATACGGCTACGCCGTTTGCTATTCCAACCCTTGTTATTTTTCCCTGGGTTGAGATGTGGTCAACAGCAATATCGCCATATACCGACATATTGCCGGTTCTGTTAATCTTCATTGAAATTCTCGGGACAGTGTCGTTTATATATTCAAAAGAGAGATCTGTCAGTTTCACTGAAACAGATGTATTTCCCGATCTTATTATCACAGGTATTGTGATACCAAAGACCGGTGTGAGCTTAACAGAGATTGTTTTTGAGCTATCTTTTATTTCTGTTTCACCAAGAGGGTTTGCTTTTGGTATTGACCTGAAATAGAAATGTGAACGGTATTCACCTTCAGTAAGTTCGCCTGTTCTTATTAACTGGACTTTCACGACCTGAGCTTCCCCGGGTCCGAGGGTCACGCTTCTTGGGAAAAAGCGGATAAACCTGTCGGAGAACATCTGTCCCGGATCAGGTTCAGTAATGGTTTCAAAATTCCCGTCTTCCTTCATTCTTATCTGAATAAAGGAGATGGCATAGGTTGCAGTATCCTTTCCTGCATTAGCCAGGTTAAGATCGACAGATCTTTTTGAACCTTCGAATACCACACGCCTGGGGGTAATCAGGAGGTTACCCTGGGCCTTTACGCCCGGGCTGAAAATATTACTCAGAAACAATACTGCAACCATTGCTGCAGAAAAAATTGACCTGCCGGGCCTGAAGGCCCGACCGGTCATCAACAGATTTTTCAATGCCATCATTTTTTTGTTAAGACTCCTTAGTTGAAGTCAAAAGTAATTGTATATGATCCTGTGTAAATACCCACAGGATTGTCGCTAAGTGTACCTACTTTAAGAGTAGCACCCACATAAACCACCTGGAATCCATTTTGCAGTTTTCCTGTGCCTATCCCGGCTGATGGATTGGAAATCCATCGTTCAACCTTCATTGTTCTTGCATTAGACATGTTGGTAAGCAAGACCGGCCCGGCGGGCAGGGATATGGAAAAAGAGGCATCAGCATCGCCAGAGATATAAAAGCTGGCTGCATTATGAAATCCGGTTCCTTTATAAACAGTGCCAAGCGTCGAAATCGTACCCTGAGGAGAGAGAATTATCTCTCCACCTTCCGGGCCAGGGGCAAATTTCCCGAAGTTCATCTGGGAAGTCTCCGTGGCTGAAAAGATTGGAATGATCTCGGCGGTGATATGGCCTGTTGCAGACGCAGGCATCGCAGCCTGACCATAGGCACCAGTAATTATACCAGAAATTAATGCCAGGCTGAAGAGTATCTTTACAGATCTCATCATATTTTAGATACTGGAGTCAGAAATTACTACTGGTAATTAACAGTCACGTCAAAAGGCGTTGCTGTTGTATAAATACCTGCCGGCTGAGCTGCAGTCACGTTAAGTGTAGCTCCGACAGTAAGACTTACTGAGCCACCAGTAAGAACAGCAGGAGATGTAGGGGTGCAGGTAAATGTGTTTACAGTCATGTTATTTCCGCCGTTGGAAATTGTAACTGATCCAGGAAGGGTGATAAGGAAATTAACTCCGGCTACACCTGTTACTGTAAATGCAGCTGCGGTAACGGTTCCGGCACCTGCAGGCAGAGTTACACCAGAGGTAGCTGATCTTCCACCAGCCGGAGTAAGGACAACGGTTCCTCCCAGTGTTGCACTGACAGCAACGTTGCCAAAGTTCATGTCAGCAACATGAGAGATGGCAATCGGAGTAATGATTGTCGCAGACGCATCAGCAGATGCAGTTGCACCTTGTGAAAGAGCAGCAGCTGAAAAGCCTAGCACCATAGTCATAATAACCAAGATTTTTTTCATCGTTTTGAAATTTTAGTTTTAGTAAATGTTTAGTTAATAAATCGCTTGCAATTCCCCCACCTGAAAACCCAGTAAGAAAATTGTCGTGAAATTAGAATTTGTATTCATATTCGAGATTACGTCCAATACCAAGTAATTAACACTATTTGTTAATTATTAACAAATGTTAAAAAAGTCGCCAGACGTTAAAATCAGGGTCTGTTACTAACAACCCTTAGTATATTATATATAATTGTATACAACTTAGTTTATCTGTACCAGATACCCTTTTTTTTACTATATTCGTGTTGTCAATCCTTTTATTTATGACAAAAAGATCTATGATAAAAAATGCAGGCATTAGCATGCTTATGCTTTTTACAGCTGTCTTATCTGTAAATACTTCTGCCCAGACTGTGCAGAATGTTAAGTTCAGCACCGCCGGTAAGCAGATAATAATAACATATGACCTTACAGGCTCACAGGCGGGACAGACATTCGATATACAGGTGTTCTGCAGCGCAGATAATTTCAATACACCGCTGAAAAGCGTTACTGGTGATGTAGGTCCCGGAAAGAACGGAGGTGCCGGCAAGAGGATAACCTGGGATGTTCTGTCGGAACGTGAAAGCCTTACCGGAAATATCAGTTTTGAGGTCAGGGCCATACCCAGATCCACCAGAAGCGTTAACCAGCCGGCTGCAAACAAGTCAACACCTGTATCCGACGATTACTGGGTATCTATTCCGGGTGGAACGTTTACAATGGGCAGCCCGGAAAGCGAAGCACAGAGAAGCCCAAACGAAACACCCCATCAGGTTACCGTAAAGTCCTTTAAGATGAGCAAATATGAAATCACCTTCGAGGAATATGATGCCTATATTTCCGGAACAAAGAAGCGGAAACCCGATGATATGGGATGGGGCCGCGGTAAAAGGCCTGTTGTGGATATTACATATGATGAAGCAAAAGCTTTTGCAGAATCGAAAGGGTGCAGGTTGCCCACAGAAGCAGAATGGGAATATGCTTGCAGGGCAGGTACTTCAGCACCATTCTATACAGGGGATAATCTGACCACTGATGATGCAAACTATAACGGAGCAGAACCATATAATAACAATAAAAAAGGAAAAAACCTCGGGAAGACACAACCGGTAGGGAGCTATTCACCGAATGCCTGGGGACTGTTCGACATGCATGGTAATGTTTCGGAATGGGTAAGTGACTATTATGCAAACTATACAGGGTCAGGTGAAACTAATCCTTCAGGCCCGGGATCAGGTACCGACAGGATACGCCGTGGTGGAAGCTGGTGGGACCCCTGTGTCAGAGCCCGGTCTGCTGCCAGGGTGAGATGGGACCCCAAAAAAGCAGACAGAATATTAGGATTCAGGATTGTTTCGGATAATTAATGTTTAACACAATAATTAACAATCAGATAAGAGAATATTTCGTATCTTTATAGTTTAAATGTTTTCAAACCGGTCATGGGCAAAATATTAGCGGTAATATTAGGGCTCTCAATAAGCTTCCAGGTATTCCCCCAGACTGTCATCAAGGGAAGGTCTGCAGCAAGTAATGTGAACATTACCCATACTTCCTCCGGTACAACCGGAAGCACAGCCGTAATCAAAGAAAGATCACCGGAAGGATATGTAAATATTATCCAGGAGGTCACAATAAAGCCTCCACAACTGCAGGCTGAAAACCTGCAATTCGTCGACTCCGATGGAAATAATTTTCTGAATGCGGGAGAAAATGCAAGGATTTTCTTTACTGTGAGAAACTCAGGAGAAGGTCCTGCCCTGAATCTGGAAGCTAAAATAAGCGAAAAAAACAGGATCCCCGGTCTTATTTTCCAGCCGAAGTCTATCGGAACACTTCAGCCGGGTGAAGTGAAAACTATCGAGATCGCGGTAGCCGGCAACCTGAATACAACTAATTCAAATGCCTCCTTTTACATTACCCTTAATGAGCTTAATGGATTCGGAACAGATGTCGGAAACATTGTTGTACCGACAAAAGCAATATTAGCTCCTATGGTTTCTGTAGCTGAGATTGATTTCGGCAACTCTCCGGTGAGGAAGAACGAAAAATTCGATGTTAAAGTGCTTTTACAAAACACCGGGGAAGGGCCGGCAGAAAATGTAAATGTGACGCTCTCACTTGTTGAAAACATTTTCCTGACCAGCGGCAGCAAGTCTTCTGATATAGGAAATCTCGCTCCGGGCGAATCAAGGGAGATAACTTATACTCTTATAACTAATAATAACTATAATCTGAGTAAGGTCATCCTGCCATTTATTATTTCGGAAAAGTATGGAAAGTATGCAGATAATGGCAAAAGTACAGCTACCATTCCACTCGATCTGCAGCTGACAGCAAGCAAGCAGGTTATTGTCCAGGGAGAAGAAAAACCAGCTCCAGAAACCAGGACTGCTGTTACTTCCACGTCCTACATTTCAGATGTCGATAGGGATATACCTGTAATTCCATCAAAGAATCAGAACCGGGTGGCACTGATAATAGGAAACGAGGACTATTCAAAGGCTTACAATCCAGAATCGAATGTTGATTTCGCAAACAATGATGCAAAGATCTTCGCCGAATATGCCAAGAAAATTCTTGGAATTGAGGATAAGTTTGTTCTGATAACTCTGAATGCTACTGCTTCAATCATGAGAAATCAGATTAAGAGAGCTATCGATATTGTAAAAGTTATGGGGGCTTCATCTGAGATTATCTTCTATTATGCAGGGCATGGATTTCCTGATCAGGCTACAAAAATACCATATCTCATACCGGTAGATGTGAGTGCTTCCAACCTTTCAGAAGCAATAAAGCTTGCTGACGTTTATACACAGCTTGGTTCTTCTGGCGCCGGAAAAGTAACTGTCTTACTTGATGCCTGCTTCAGCGGAGGGGGACGCGACATGGGTCCGCTTAGTGCTAGATCGGTAAGAATGGTTCCTGAATCGGAAGATAAAATGATAAACGGCAATATGGTTGTATTTGCTGCAAGTACCGGAGATCAGACAGCCCAGGCTTTGAAAAAAGAAAAGCATGGCCTCTTCACATATTACCTCCTTAAAAAGCTTAAGGAAACATCCGGGAATATTACCTATAATGATTTGTTTGATTACATCTTGAAATCTGTTCAGATTGATGCACTTACTGAAAATAATAATCCTCAGGTACCGGTACTTATCTCAAGCGATGTAGTTGGTGATAAATGGAAATCATGGAAACTGAAATAACCTGCAATTTCTCTTATAATTAACTCATAATCAATATATAATAAAATAGAAGTATGAAGAAGTTCATCGTGTTATTCATATCATTACTTATTGCAGCCAACTCCTTTTCACAACAGTCTTCCCAGGGAATAAATTCCACCCTCTCGGAAAAAGCCTCCAAGGAAGCTACCAAGGAGGCAAAAAAAATGCAGAAAGACGGGTGGAATGTTGCCCCGGGATCGGTGCCTCTCGACAGGATCGTTCAGAATGCCTGGATGAAACAGCTTATGGTTGATGATAATGGCAACCCGAGATATATTTACGCCGACGGAAACGCTGTAGCCGAAACCAAATCAGCAGCCGAAATGCAGGCAATAGAACTCGGCAAGCTTCAACTGGCAAGTATGATACAAAGCAATCTCAACACCCTGATATCGGCTAATGTCGGCAATGCCCAGCTTTCAACCCAGGAAGCCGCAACAGTAACTGAAGTGGTCTTGTCCTCAAAAAACCAGATAGCAGTGGAACTTGGTTATGTAGATCCTACATTCAAGCTTTTCAGGAATATCGGTAAAGATAAAGTTGAGGTCCAGGTAAGGCTCTTTTACGACATAAGACAGTCCCTGGAGATTGCCAAGAAAGTGATCAGGAATGAGCTGAAAACGAAGCTCAAGCTGAATGATGAGAGGCTCGAAAAACTTATGACCAGCAGCTAAAATAACTGTTTTATGAGAAAATTGCTGGTGATAATATCACTGCTCACCTGCATCCAGTCAAATGCCCAGGTTAAGGTGGCAGATATGCTTTCAGCCAAAGGCTATGGCAGAAATACACGCGCCATAATCATTGCTAACGAAGATTACCAGTCGTACTCCCCTGTATATGTTGAGAACGAGGAACTGGCAATTATGCAGGCAGAAAAATTCCAGCAGATGCTTATTAAAAGGCTTGGTGTACTGCCACAGAATATCCAGTTCTACCCCGATGCTCTCAATACCAATATCAAGCTTGCAATAACAAAACTTCAGAGAGATCTTCCCTCCGACGCTAAAATTATCTTCTATTATCGTGGCAAGCTTTTTACCGATGAAAGGAAAAGCGATACATGGATAGTACCGGTTGATGTATCCGACGAAGAGACTTTCTATATGTTCGGGTTAAAAGATCTGTGTACCCGCCTTAACTCCATAAATAAGGGAGGTGTAATGATCTTCCTCGATGGACAACCAAACCTTACCTCAGGATCAGTAAATATTCTTGAGAATGGATATGAGCCGGGAGAAGTTCCACTGACCGACGTTAAGAGAATGGAGCTTTACACGCTTAAACTACCTCCTCCCCCTCCAAAACCGGAACCTCCTGCAACTGCAAAAAAACCAGTGATTTCCATAAGCCTCCCCCGGGAAAAAACAACAGAGACAAGTGAATCAACAGTTACTATAACCGGGACTGTTAAATCAGATTGCACCCTGGAAGTTATGGCTATCAACGGCCAGGAATCACATTTTACCGAACAGGGACAGTTCACTGCCAAGGTTGCACTTGATGAGGGAGAAAATATTATCGCCATTGAAGCAAAGAACTGTGCCGGCTGGACAAGGGACTATGTGATATTCAACCTTACCAGCCCTGAAGCTGATGCTGCAGATATTGCTGATTCCGTACTTTTTGCAGAGACTAACACTCTTAAAGAACAGGGGAAGAATTATGCAGTTGTAATTGGTATAAGCAAATATACCGACCCGGTGATGCCTGACCTATATTTCCCGATTTTTGACGCGAGGAAGGTATCCAATGCCCTGACGCAGTTTTACACGTTTGATAAGAAAAATGTGAAACTGCTTGAAAATCCTTCAAAAGGAAAGATCCTGATGACACTCGATTCACTGGAAACAATGATCACCCCTAAAGATAACCTGCTTATTTTCTATGCAGGTCATGGCAACTGGGACGAAAAAAGATCAATAGGATACTGGCTTCCGTCAGATGCAGCAGCAAAGACATACGACAACTGGCTCATGAACAGTCTTATTACTGCATTTGTCAGTCAGAGCAAAGCCCGCCATACACTGGTAATTGCAGATGCATGCTTTGGAGGCAGCATATTCAGGACGAGGGCATTGCCACCCGAAGAAGTTAAGAGCATCTCGGAAATGTACCTGAAGACCAGCAAAAAGGCTATGACCAGCGGCGACCTAACAGAGGTTCCGGATGAAAGTGTATTTGTAAAAACATTCATCGATCAGCTTTCATCAAACAATGAAGATTATCTCTCCACAGAAAAACTGTTTTTTGGTATCAAGCCCAGCGTGGTTAAAGATGCCGATATGATTCCTCAGTTCGGGACAATAAAGAATGCCGGTGACCAGGGTGGAGATTTTATTTTCTTCAAGAAGAAACAGTAGATATTACAATAGCGGCAATTCTTTCCCTTTACGAGGGTGATCCAGTCCATTTCTCATTATTCGAAACAAGGAATATTTTCTATTTGGAGATTGTAATATCGATATAATCTACCTCTACATTTGCCTTCTGGTAGCTGCGGTACCGGTTCAGCCATCGCTGAAAATCCTCTGAAGGCAAAGATCTGAGTTTAAAGCTACCATCTTCGATTTTCTGTACATCACTTAGCCTCGGTTTATTTAGAGGCTCTTTTGAAAAAATAACAAATAACCGATTAATGCTTCTTGTACTTTCTGTGAATAACCGATAAGGTTTAATATAATCGTTACCCGGAAAATAGTTGAATTCCTCTTCTGAGGCAAATAATATATATTCTTTATCAGCTTTTACAGGAACACCTCCCTCAAATTGGGCAGGCATCTTGTCGTAGGGGTACAAGCACTCAGTTGTTCCATTATCGTCATTGAAGATAGATATATAACCGCTCGATGGGGAAGAAAAGTACATATAGAGCCTGTCCCTTTCTTTAAAGCTGGTGGTTTTACATCTTTCTTCAGTACAATTAAGTGTGTATGCAGTAAAATTCACCGGAGGTGTTTGAACCTCCATAGCTTCAATCTCAATGTCACATCTTATTTCCGTATATGGTTGTTTTTTTCCGTCGATCATCCTCGTACCGTCGACTTCAGTAAATTGTTTGTCATAAACTTTTAATACCTCTCCTTTTACGGAAGTATTTGCAATAGTGTTAAAAATTGATTTAGTTTCTGTCTGCTTACCGGTCTGAACATTAGACAAATAGGTGGTATTTCCCTGGATTACTACTCTTCCGAAAGCTCTTTCAAGTGCATTTATAGTAGCAAGCTCCTCTGACTGCCTCATAACCTCCTGTCTTGTTACGTTATCAGGAAATTCGACTTGTGCGGAACCAATGATCCTTACAGTTTTCTGTGAAAATAAGATAACAGGAAAAGCAAGGAGCATAAAAAATATACAAATTGATTTTCGCATAGAACTGATATTTTAAACTCAGTTTCAATTAGTTTGTATGTAAAGGTATGAAATAATTGAAAGACACAATAAATAAAATAAGCTCTTCCGCAGTGTTACAGACATAAAAAACCCCCTTCACTTTTCAGCGTGAAGGGGGCCCTGGTATGGGTAGAAATTTATTATTAGAATTTAAGGCCAGCTTTTTTCATAATCGCCGCCAGGTCGTATTGAGGATCCTGTGCCTTCCTGTACATCATGGCATCGGCATCCTTGTCCTTCACGAACTTTTCTTTTTTGGCATCCCAGGTAAGCTTGCGGCCCAGCTTCATACTAATCCATGCTGCTGCACATGCCTCAAGGCTTCTTGCTGACTGGTCCACAGGAGCAATTGGTTCCTTACGGCTCTTGATGCTTTCAAGCCAGTTGCGGTAATGATCGGGACTTGGCATCCAGACTTTACCCTCAGGGCCGACACGCGGCATAAGGATCTTGGGATCTGAAGCCCAGAGCGGACCTTTCCCGCTGGTAAGCATCTCAGGATCGCTGGCAGTCACTCTTGCAGCACCCCTGGCACAAAATACTGTTCCTTCAGAACCCTCAAAGAGGCATCCGTTTGTATAAGTGTCATCAAGAATTACCTGTATATCACCTGGATACATCATCTCCACATGATATTTTGTATGAACTGTCCAGACATCATTTTGCATAAACTCTGCCTTGGAGTCAATAGTAACAGGACCGCCAAGCTCCTGCCCCAGGGCCCAATGCATAATATCAATATGATGTGCACCCCAGTTGGTGATCATACCAAGACCGAAATCTTCAGTGGTAATCCAACCTGGTCTGCCTGAAATACTGTTTTGTGGGTGTACCCTCGCTTCCATATATGGCTGTTTGGCAACAGGCCCGAGCCATCTGTCGAAGTCTAAATTTGCAGGTACCTGTTCCGGATCCGGTTTCTTACCTTTAATTCTGTCAATACCGATTCCAATCTTGACACTCTTTACTTTGCCAATGCGTCCATTACGTACAGCTTCACTGGCAATACGGAAAGTTTCCCATGGCTTCTCAGAGCGCTGCTGACTACCTGTTTGAAGAATCCTGTTCTTTGCATGAACAGCGGTCCTAAGTGCTTTAGCCTCAGCAATTGCATAGGTAAGTGGTTTCTGAACATAAACATCTTTACCTGCCAGAACTGCCTGAACTGCTACAAGTGCATGCTGGTGGTCGGGAACACTTACGATGACTGCATCAATATCAGGGCGGGCAATCAGTTCATGGAAATCGTGATATGTTTTTACTTCTACATTAGTCTCTCCTTTGCTCTTATAAAACTCTTCAATAGTGTTCTTAGCTATATCGCGGCGCTTTGAGTCGAGGTCACAGACTGCAACAAGTCTGCAAAGATCAGTATGCTTCATTGTGCTCACATAGTCCTCAGTACCTTCGCGTCCGCATCCTATCTGTGCGAACCTGATAAGTTCATTGGCTAATCCTCTCCCATAGAGAGATCTTTTATAAATTGTGGGAACTGCAATGAGCCCCACTCCTGTAAGAACAGACTTCCTGATAAAATCGCGACGGCTGTTTTTTTCCATGATATTCTTTTTAAAGTTGGTTAGTAGCGTAATTATGTATGACAAATATAAAAATAATTGTTATTGGTGAGTAGTGAATGTTTTTTAGTTACAGGTTGATAGTTAACAGCTAAGGGTTGATAAGCGAAGCAGAAGCATTGTCAAGGAAGAGCCATGCCTTCGGATGGTTTCTGAGGATCGACGCAGGTATATCCGGAGAGACAGGTTCATTTAAGGTTCTCCGTACAGCTTCTGCTTTCCGGAGGTCGGGAACGCTGCAAATAACAGATGCTGATTTCATTATCTGCCGTATCGACATGCTGATAGCCTTCTCAGGCACCGTGTCGATTGTCGGGAACCAGCCCTCTCCCATCTGCTGGCGCTTGCAATTGTCGTCGAGGCTGACTACAATATAGGGCTCCTCAGTGTCGAAATCAGCAGGAGGATCATTGAAAGCCAGGTGTCCGTTTTCACCGATACCTACAAATGCAACATCCACAGGGTGATCCTTAATTAACGCGCCCAGCCGTTTGCATTCAAGGAAAGGATCTCCTTCACCATTGACATAATTAAATGCCTTTAACAGGACCAGGTCTGCAAACCTCTCTTTAAGGTATTTCCGGAATGATGCAGGATGAGATTCAGGCAGGCCAATGTATTCATCGAGATGAAAGGCGGTAACCCTGGTCCAGTCAATATTTTCACGGGTAAGCGTTTTTAACATTTCAAATTGCGATGCACCGGTGGCAACAATTATATTTGCTTTTCCAGTTGTTTCAATCGCTTTTGTGATAAGTTCAGATCCGAGTTTTGCAGCTTTCTTCCCCAAAACCAATGGATCGGCACAGATTATTGTTTCCATCTTAAATTGTTTTATTAAGAATCAGTAGTTACCTATTTACCGGCTAAAAGTTAACATGAATTTTATACAATGCGCATGGGCACCTTCTATTTCTTTTTAATATAATCAAGGTTATCATCCATAGGAGTCATGTGGGGCATCAGCAGGTGCACAAAAACAAGTATCACCAGGTATAAAGAACCGGCGATAGTAAAGGCCCAGAAGTATCCTGAATTGTTTGCCGTGTCGAGCACTGAACCGAGTGCAATATCTGCAATAATCGACGCAGCCACTCCTATCATCTTACCTATCCCGATCACTGAGGCGGTTGCTTTCCTGGGGAATACATCGGGTACCAGGGTATAGCTGTTTATAGACCATGCCTGGTGTCCGGCAGCGCCCAATGCAATAATTGCCACTGCCAGCCATTTATTCGCCACAACCGGAACAATGGTAAGCGGGAGAATAATTACAGCACAAACCAGGAGAGTGACCTTTCGTGACCTGTTTATCGACCAGCCTCTTTTTATCAAAGCCCCGGAAGCATATCCTCCGAAAAGACTGCCGGCATCTGCCATTAAAAAGATGATTAAAAAAGGTAACCCGATATTCTTAATGTCAACACCGAATTGTTCACCCAGAAATTTTGCTCCCCAGAAAAGGTAAAACCACCAAACAGCATCGGTAATCGTTGTAAGAGCAAATGCCCATGTCTCCTTCTTTGGTAATATTTTCAGCCAGGGTATTCTTTCTATAGTCTCCTCCTCGGAATCGCTGTTTATATATGCGAGTTCCTCCTTTGAAACCCCGGGATGTAATTCAGGTTTCCTGTATGTTCTTAGCCACAGGAATACCCATAAAGCACTGAGAACACCCGTAATTAAGAAAGGTACCTGCCAGTTTTTTCCTTCAACAGTCACTATCGCACCAACGATAAATGGAGCAAGAATAGCACCAACGCTTGTTGATGCATCAAAAATGCCGGTAGCAAAGGCACGGTCCTTTTTCGGGAACCACTCAGCAACGGTTTTTATTGCAGCCGGGAAATTGCCTGATTCACCGATACCAAGTCCGAAACGGGCGGCCATAAACCCCAACAGGCTGAATGATTGTCGTATTGCAGCGTGCAACATTCCGAAAATACTCCAGGTTACAATCGAGATAGTATAACCAATCTTTGTACCATACCGGTCAATAAATCCTCCCATAAAGAGAAGTCCTATACCATAGGCTATTTTGAAGGAAACAGTTATTGCAGCATAATCCTTGTTTGTCCAGCCGAAAAGATCCTGAAGCGTAGGTGCAAGCACTCCCAGAATGCTTCTGTCGAAATAATTTATTGTTGTGGCCATGAATACCAGGGCCAGTATCCTATATCTGTAATGTCGTGTCATATTGCTTGTTAATTTATCCGGATTGACCCTGAGACAATGAATTCCTTATTTAGCTTGTCTGACGGGAATAATTGTAGTTGTGAACTCATACCGTTGAGGTATCACCTGGTATTGTGTAAATACCGACAGGGCAGTACACCCGACACCGCTGGTGGCATAGTCAAAATTAAAGGTAATGCCGTTGAACGGATGGAGTTGGTAGGTATAGAGAGCCCTGGTCAGATTCTGTGCCGAATAAGGATGAGCACTGAAATTGAAGAGCTTATCCCCTCTGAATTCGAGTCCGACTCCTGTTCCGTCGGTAAATCTCACCCACCTGTTGTCGGTACGAAGACCATAATCCTGTGGTATAAGGTACGGCTCATACATTTCACCGACAGTCGATCTATATCCACCCACACGGTAACCTGATTTCCTGTCGGGGTAATTTTCCTGTGGTCCTCTTCCATACCAGGAAACATTCTCAAGCGATTTATTCAGTATCATTTCAATTCCGATCCTGGGTAGCCATGATGGCATATCTCCGTCAGGTATAACAGTATGTATGATCTTTATTTCACCTGAGGGATGAACAACATATTTATATTTATTAATAAAGGCGCCCTTTCCGTTTCCGGATTCTGTAACATCATGAATTTCTATTTCTGCTGAACCATCGTTATTCATTTCTTTGCTGAAAAAGACAACCTTAACCTTCAGTTTATTGATTCCCGTATTATACCACTCCGCAGAGGCCCATTTACCGAAGTAGTCTGACAGGTGTTTGTTATTCGATCTCCAGAATCCCCAATCGTCTGTCTCATTGGCTAGGGGTGCCCTCCACACATTAAGCCGGGGGCCGCTGTTTATCATTTCCTTTCCGGCTACCTGAATTGAAGTAATCGCACTTTCGGTTTTGCTGAAGGAATATGAAAAATCAGTGCCTCTGACCTGAAGACTCATATCCGATTCAATAAGCTGAAGCGGTTTAGCAGACTTTGGAACAGCTGGCTCAGCAGGCTTATGCCATGAAAGCCCGAACTGTTCCCATGCGATCTCAAATCCGGGCTCAGCCCAAAGTGTCTTATCTTTCTGCCTGAAGCTTAAGGTAAGCCTGTACTCAGCACCCTCTTTCAATGCCGGTTTATGGAAAGGTATGGTTAAAATACCGGATTCAAGGGGGCCGATACTGGGATTAATTTCTCCCCTTTCAATAATCTCTGTATCAGCCTGAAGTATCCAATCTGCCTTAAGCTCACTGAGGTCAGTGAACAGATAACGGTTTGTGATCCTGACGCTGCCTGTCTCCTCCGAAAGAAGCTCTGCTTTAACAGGTTGTCCCATTTTTTTAAACTGCCACATTTCAGGCTGCGGGCGCCTGTCGGGCCAGATGGCGCCATAGGTTCGTGCACCGATGCCATAACTGAAAAAATCACCATCCAGAGACATATCCTCAAAATCGAGCCATAAAGCGGCTTCTGTCCTGGTACCAGGATTTGGGGATTTAAGAAGTCCCGGGTCAACATTCTTCCTGAAAATGGAAACCTGGTCAATTATTGCATCACTGATATAGGCAGTCGTTTCCTGCCCGTGTATTTCAACATTCCGTCCAATATTCACCGGGAAAGGTGTGTTGAGTATATTTCCTGAAGCAGCAAGTTTCTCACTCGTTTTTCCGTCAATTGTAAGGTAGATTGAAGTGCCGTCATAATGAGCGGTCACAAAATGCCAGTTGTTTTCCCAGTTCTCAGGAAGCGGCATTTTTACAGCCTGCTTCTTTCTTGTTGTCAGGTAAAACTCAAGTGATTCCCTGCCTAGCTGATGTATTCCGAACTGGTTATTGCCTTTTGTGATAAGAGTACCTGCCGAGCTGCTCAGGGATCTTGGGTATACCCAGAGGGCGAGAGTTATCTGGTTTCCATCTATCTCGAGGGCATCGGCCTGATAAACCTCAACCCACTGATCGTGGCCATTAAGATCGATGCCTTTGCCCGAAATGCCGGGTACAAGCTTTGCACGCCCCATCACATTGACCTGTATGTTATTCGGTGAAGAATCCTTAAGAGTCCGGATCTTTTCGGTTATCCCGGTGCTGACGAAATCCCAGATAGCACCTCCCATGCTCCTGGGGTACCTGTAGAAAAGCTCCCAGTAATCATCCAGTCCACCTCCTCCATTGCCTGTTACTGCAAGATACTCATCAAGAAATGAAGGTCTTGGATCAACGGTTGGTGGAACAGTGAAAACATCTGTCAGCAGCTCACGTATAGCCGGATAACGGGGTCCTATGATCTCTTCGCATTTATGGGAGAAAGCGTTCCCTCCATACATCCAGTAGCGTGTTTTATCGTATTTTTTACCTTCATCAATCACAGCACATATATTATCGCCTTCACCGCTTTCGTTGCCGGCGCTCCAGAATAACACACAGGGATGATTTCTGTCGCGGAGCACCATCCTCCTGGCTCTTTCACGGTACATCCCCTCCCACTCTTTTCTTCCCGAGATATATTCTGTACCATGGCATTCATCTCCCGTCTCATCAATTATATATATCCCGTATTCATCTGCCAGTTCCAGGTATCTTATTACCGGCGGATAATGTGAAGTTCTCACGCAGTTGATATTGAATTGTTTAAGGAGTGCCATATCCTTGCGTATGGTAGCCTCATCCATTGTATGCCCAAGCAATGGATGCTGCATATGGCTGTTTATGCCGTTAAGCTTCACCGGTTTGCCGTTAAGATAAAAAACCTGGTTGCGGATCACTGTCTCACGAAAGCCAATTTTCCCGGAGATTGCTTCAATCGTTTTACCTGACTGATCTGCCAGTTCAATCACTACACTATACAGGTACGGCTTTTCAGCTGACCATTTATCAGGATCAGCCAGGCTGGCTTCAAGTTTCACTTTGTCCACTGAAGCCTGGTTCATCTCTATGATTCCTGAACTCATCTCAGCAACCGGTTTTTTATCCGCATCAAAAAGATGAGCCTTTACAATAAATTTTTCTGATGGCGGATTTGCATCGTTTTCCAGGAAGACATCCAACGATAATAGAGCATCGGTATAAGTTGAGTCGAGGTCAGTTACAGCATACCAGTCAGTGATCCTTGCTGCAGGCGCAGCATAGAGCCAAACATCACCAAATATTCCGGCAAGCCTCCAATAGTCCTGGTCTTCAAGATAATAGCCATCAGAATATTTCGTTACCATCACCGCAACCGAATTTTTTCCAGGCTTCAGGAACCTGGTGATGTTATATTCGGCAGGTTCCTGGGCTCCTTCATTATAACCCAATTCCTTACCGTTGATCCAGACAAACGATGCCGAGGCTGTCTTTTCGAACCTTATGAAAACCTGCTTGTCCTTCCATGAAGAAGGCAGATTGAAACTCTTTCGGTATGAACCTGTGGGATTATATTCACGAGGCACAAATGGAGGATCCGGATTAAATGGAGGATGTACATTCCTGAACAAAGGATCTCCGAATCCCTGCATTTCCCAGTTTGACGGAACATGAATTGTATCCCATTTTTTATCATTGAAATTTTCTGAAAAGAAATTTGCCGGGACCTTTTCCGGGACATCCGAATAGCAAAATTTCCAGGTTCCGTTAAGCGACAGGTATGAGGCCGCCTTCTGCCAGTTTCCCGTAAGCGCCTCTCCCGCAGACAAATATGGAACAAATGGGGCATGACCTTCTTCCTGGTTAAGTTCAAAAACAGCAGTATTTTCAATATATGAATAGATGTCGCTCATGAACGGTTTCTTCTGACCCGTGCAAATAAGTGCTGCTGTTAATAAAATAACAGCTAGTATATTCTTCTTCATTTCAGGGATACTTAATTGGTTTGGAAATATACATAAAATAGCATTATCCATCTGCTTATTTGTGCCCGGTGACTTTTGAAATAGTCTTTAATTTACTAATTTTGCAATTCATTAATATCCAATAAGAAAAATCCAACCTTAATCAATTTAAAATGAACAGATTACGCATTTATAGCATTCTAGTAACTGTTGCATTGATGATCCTTTCAGTTTCATCATGCAAGAAAGCCCCGGTTGCCGACAAGCTGACCGTAGGCTATGATAAGTATTCTATGCCCAACGGGCTCCAGGTTATCCTGCATGAAGATCATTCCAATCCGATGATGGCATACGCAATAATGTACCATGTTGGTTCAAGCAGGGAGACTCCCGGTAAAACCGGATTCGCCCATCTTTTTGAACATTTGCTTTTCGGTGGTTCTGAAAACGTTGAACCAGGCCGGTTTGATAAAGTCATTGAGGGCATGGGGGGCTCGAATAATGGCTTTACAAATCGCGATGTTACAACCTATTATGAAATGTTCCCTAAAAATGCATTTGAAAAGATACTCTGGCTTGAGTCCGACAGGATGGGATTTTTCATCAACTCCATAACTGACAGGCTAATGGCAATTCAGCAGAATGTGGTGCAGAATGAAAAGAGGCAGAGTGTCGATAACTCTCCATACGGGTTCACTTCTGAGGTTATCTATAAGAATCTCTATCCTGAAGGCCATCCATACAGGTGGGATGTTATCGGCGAAATGGAAGACCTGAAAAATGCCAATCTCGAAGATGTAAGAAACTATTACGGCAAATTCTACGGCCCTGGAAATGCAACCCTTGTAATTGCAGGTGACTTCAACCCTGACAGCGTAAAAATGCTGATCGACAAATATTTTGGTGAAATCAAATCACATGGGGAAGTAGCTCCGCGCAGCCCTATGCCTGTAACCCTTACAGAGACAAAAAAGGTTTACCACGAAGATAACTTTGCCAATGTGCCTGAAATAAATATGGTATGGCCTGTCCCGGAATCGTACAATAAAGATATGTACCCACTCGACTTCCTCGGACAGATCCTCTCTGAAGGTAAAAAAGCCCCTCTGTACAAAGTCCTGATAAAAGAAAAACAACTCACCTCGGCAGTTAGTGCCTACAACAGTTCCAGTGAACTTACAGGTGAATTTTCAATCTCCATAAGGGCAAATGAAGGCAAGACACTCAAGGAAATTGAAGATGCTGTCTTCGAATCTTTTGACAGGTTTGAGAAAGATGGTATTACCGAAAAAGATATCGAAAGGATCAAAGCCACCCGTGAAATGGGATTTTATGAAGGCCTTAACAGTGTATTCTATAAGGCACTTAGCCTTGCTTTTTATAATACGTTCCTGAAAGATCCCGGTTATATTGAAAAAGATATTGAAAACATCAAGGCTGTAACGAAAGAGGATGTTATCAGGGTTTATAATCAATATATAAAAGGTAAGCCTCATGTAGTTACAAGCTTTGTTCCCAAAGGCAGACCGGAAATGGTTGCCGAGAACTCAGTTGTGGCTGAAATAAAAGAAGAGAATATAAATGAAGCCACGCAGGTAGAAATTGCTGAGACAGGGAAAGATGAAATTGTGAAGACACCCTCAGCGCTCGACCGTACTATTGAACCCGTCGCAGGAGTTGAGCCTGCAGTAAAAACACCGGTCGTATGGAAAGCAGAGCTCTCCAATGGCCTGAAAGTTTTCGGAATCGAGAACAAGGAACTGCCTCTGGTGAATATCAGCCTGGTAGTTAACGGCGGCATATCGCAGGATAAGATCGAATTACCCGGTGTGGCAAGTCTTGTGGCAAGTGTTCTTCCCCAGGGAACCAAAAACAAAACTCCGGAGGAACTTGAAGAAGAGATTGAGCTTCTCGGATCAAACATTAACATGAGCGCCGGTAAAGAAGAGATGTACATGGATGCTGCCTCATTATCAAGGAATTTCACGAAGACAGTATCTCTTATGAAAGAGATTCTTCTTGAGCCAAGGTGGGATTCGGCAGAATTCTCCATTGCAAGAACACGTGCTAAAAATTATATCCTGCAATCAGAAGCCCAGCCCAGGAGTGTCGCAAGCCAGACTTTTATCAGGCTGGTTTATGGCGATAACAACATATTCGGGTACGATTCACGGGGGACAAAAGAATCTGTAGATAAAATCACAATTGATGATCTGAAATCTTATTATAACAATAACTTTTCACCTTCAGTATCAAGAATTCTTGTTGCCGGAAATGTATCGAAGGAAGAGGTTCTGGCAGCGTTAAAACCACTTGAAAATGAATGGAAAACCAGGGATGTAGCCTTTAACAGCTACCCTGTACCTGTGGCACCGGAAAAATCGAAGATTTACTTTGTTAATATTCCGGGAAGCCGTCAATCGGTAATTTATATCGGTTACCCGGCTATTACTAGGGACAATCCTGATTATCCAAAGGTTGAGTTTATCAATTACAGGCTTGGCGGAGCCTTTACAAGTATCTTCAACCAGATTCTCAGAGAACAGAAAGGATTCACTTACGGTGCATCCAGCTATTTCCAGCAGATGAAATCAACAGCCCCGTTTGTTGCCTCAAGTATGGTAAGGTCTGATGCCACCCTGGAATCGGTAAGCATCTTTAAAAATGAGATGGAAAAATACAGGAATGGCATATCAGAAGAAGATGTTCAGTTTATAAAGAACTGCATGATAAGGTCGAATGCCCTGAACTTTGAAACCAACAATGATCTTGTCAGCATGCTCTCGACAATGACAAAATATGGATTCCCGGATGACTATATAAAGAAGGAAGAAGATGTTATCAGGGGAATGAATGTCGATGAGCATAAAGCTGTTACCGACAAATATATTGTACCAGACAAAATGTATTATGTGATTGTGGGTGATGCAACTACGCAGCTGGGACCTCTTGAGAAGATAGGATTCGGGAAACCGGTTCTTATTGAAAGGAAATAGTAACCTGAACCTGTGTTATAGTCTGCGCAATCTGCAGGAAACTGAAAGGTGCCTGTATATTGCGCAGATTTTTTTATTTCAGGTGTTTCTGAATAATTTCCAGGAGTTGTTTCCTGTCAAATGGTTTGATAAGGCAGTCGATGCATCCACTTGCCAGTGCTCTTCCCCTGTCGTCAGAATGGGCGTATGCTGTCTGGGCAATAACCTTCAGCCCAGGCCTGATCTTAAGAATTTCTTTTGTCGCATCATACCCATCCAAAACTGGCATTTTAATATCCATCAATACCAGGTCTAATTCGGGTTTTGCCATACAAATATCAACTGCCTGCCGGCCATTATCTGCCCTTAAAATTGTGAAACCATGCGGTTTCAGAATAGCATATATAAGCGCATAATTTGATTCCTCATCTTCGGCGACCAGTATTGTCTTTTTGCTGCCATCATATGTTTTTTCCATAATTGGCACCTTCTTTTCGGAAGGAACCATGACAGCTTCTTTCCAGGGTATCCGGAATGAAAATTTTGATCCTTTCCCTGGAACGGAAGAGACTGAAAAGCTGCCTCCAAGCATATTTACAAACGCACCCGATATCGAAAGGCCAAGTCCGGTTCCTCCATAAAGCCTCGATACTGTTTTATCGACCTGGTAGAATCTTTCAAAAATACGGGTTTGCTCTGATTCAGGTATTCCTATACCGGAATCCTCAACGTAGAATACAGCACTATCACTTTCCCTGGCAACTCTTAATTCGACAAAACCGGAATGGGTAAACTTAAATGCGTTATTAAGGAGATTGCCTAATACCTGCTTCAGCTTGTTTTCATCTGTGAGGATAAGATTGTCCTTACCAGCCAGATCCATTTTCAACCTGAATTCGAGACCTGATCTCCTGGCTATATCACTATATTGCTTGTACAGGTTTTTCATAATTAAATTCAGGTCAGCAGACGATTCAACAACAGCGATCTGTCCGGTTTCGATCTGCGAAATATTCAGTATATCATTTATTATAGACAGAAGCTGGTTATTGCTCTGGAAAATTATATCGATATACTCTTTTCGTTCATCATCCGGCAGTCCGGGTTGATCAAGGAATCCGGAGAATCCGACAATGGCATTAAGAGGTGTTCTTATCTCATGAGATATGTTGTGGAGGAAAGCAGTTTTCAGCCTGTCACTCTCCTCCGCCTTATCCTTGGCAACCCTTAAATTGTTGACAAGGAAAGAGTTCTCTAATGCAAGGGAAGAAATATTTGACAGGACCCTGCACATATCAAGTTCATCTTCAGTGTAATCCTGTTGTATACCGACAGTACCGAATATCAATACTCCTATAGCTTTCCGGCCGGAAAGAAGGGGGATATAAATGATGGATCTCAGGTTTCTTCCCTCGGAGATAACTTTTTCCTCTGGTGTCAATTGTGTTTCTCCAGTATCGCAGATGATCACCTGTTTTCTTGTTTCAATAGCTTTGGTGATATGAGGATGATTTTTAAGCTCTGCCCTCCTGAATTCATCTGGGAAATTTTCAGGCAGCGGAGGGTTTGTTGTCTCAAGGTAGAGCTCATTCCCATTGATAAAATAGATAGCACCGGACTCAAAACCTTTATGACCAGGTATACCTTTAACGATCCTTTCAAGAATTCTCTTTCTGTCAACAGTTTCTAGAAGCTCTATCGTTATATCCAGCAGGTTAGCAAGGTCGTTGCTTTTATCCTTGATCTGGATCTCAGCTTTTTTCCTGTCTGTAATATCCTTGATAGATCCGAAAAGTATCCTGTTTTTACTGTCATACTCACAAACTGAATGAATATCGACAAACTCTCCGGTTTTCGGATGTTTTATCCTGAATTCAAGGTTATAGGGTTTCCCGTTTTCGATAAGTTCCTTAACAGCATTATCCATCATCTCGCGATACTCCGGAAGAGGCACTCCTTTAATTACTGAGTAATCTACTTCATATTGATCAAAACCGTAAAGCTTAAGCGCTCCCTCCGATCCAATAATTTTTCCTGTATCCATGTGCAGCTCCCAGTTACCGCTTTTGCTTGCCAGTTCAGCCCTCCTCAGCCGCTGGATGCTTTTTGAAAGCTCCTCCTCAGTCTTCACACTGAGTGTAATATCACGCACTGTTCCGGTAAGTCTTTTTGTATTCTGGTTGATATTTGCTGTGATTTCAAGTATCCTGTCTTTATAGTCTATCTTGAAAGGCTCGATTTTAGTACCACGAAGCAGGTTTCTGAGAATTGGAAAAATTGTCTCAAAATTTCCCGGAGTAAGAAGGTCAGAGGCTAACCTCAGAATATTTCTTCCCACCAGCTTTTCACTTTGGACTCCGAGAATTTTTTCAAGGTTACTGTTTATTGCAAGAACCTTTCCCCTGAGAGTAGTCAGTGCAATACCCTCATTCACAGTTTCGAAGATATCCTCAAAATATTCCTTCCCTTCCCTTAATGCTTCACAGGAAGCCTTAAGGTTCTCAACCTGGTTTTCAAGAATTAAAATCCGCTCCTTCAGATCAGACATTACCTCTGAAGGTGTAGTTTCAGGGATTTTACCAGATGCAGCAGATGATTTTCTTTTCTTTTCCACAATACTTTCACTATTGGTCAGGAAGCCAGAAAAGTTATTTAACTCTGTCAGAACCTAAAATTAATTAAATATTCTCAAATAAAAAACATTCCCGGAAGGGGCAAATAATTAAGAATTGATTAATAATAAGAATATTGCATATCCGGAACAAGAAAAGCCAGAGAAATCAGAGTTACTGAGATCTGTCTGTCGTAACCTGGCAGGAAACCGCGTCGGACTATTGTATCTGAATGTAATGCCTTAATAATTCCGGACCCGCGAAATCTGAACTCCGCACCGTATAAAAAGCAGGAAAATAATCTGGTTAATTCTGGTTTATATCGTATACCATCAGGGATGTACCATGCCTTACAAAAAGCCGTTTGTTATTGATTACCAGGTGAGCCCAGTGTGTTCCGGCTCCCAAAGGTACATTAAAAGTGCTGATTATATTGAACGACGAAGCTTCAGGCTTAACCAGGGAGACTGTTCCCCTTTCACTGTAAACATATAACTGGCCTTCATCAGAAATTACATTGCATGGAGCGAGCTGATTAAGTGAGTAAATTTCCTTACCCGTTTTCCAGTCGATACAGAAAATTTTTCTGTTCCTGTCACCGCCGCCATAAATCCTGCCATCAAGAACAATAACACCGCCCATCTTAGGATCGAGATATGAGTTTTCCCATACTTTAGTCACACCTGTTCCATCTGTTGACATATTCAGCATAACACCTCCGAGACCATAGCCTGATGTGCAATAAAGGTAACCGTCATTATATACCGGTGTATTGGGACTTACCCAGGGATCTGTGGAATGTTTGTAACTCCACAGGAGTGTTCCTGTTGAAGCATCCAAACCATGTACTGATGTTTCCATCATCGTGACAAGCACCTTTCTTTTTGCAAGCGTTATAAGGAGTGGTGAGCAATAAGCAGATTTTTCGCCATTGGCTTTACTTTTCCAGATCATTTTTCCGGTATTCCTGTTAACAGCAATAATACTGGCATCACGGCCTCCCGGAGCACAGTAGAGAACGTCTCCATCATACAGAAGGTTCTCTGTAACTCCCCAGGTAATATTCCTTCCCCCGTATTCCTTGAAAGTATCAACAGTCCAGATAATATTACCGTTAGTTGCATTAAAGCAGAAAAGCACACCGAAAGAGCTGAATAAATAGAGCCTGTCACCTATAACCAGGGGAGTTGAACGAACACCAAAGTGACTCTCAGTCCACTCCGGGCCATATTCTTTTTTCCATCTCAGGTTTCCATTCTGGTCGAGGGCAAAAAGATAACCTTTTCCATCTGTCATCCCCGTTATATATACACCAGAGCCGGTAACTGCTGCCGTAGAATGACCATCACCAAGACCATCAAAGTGCCATAGCATTTTTGGCCCGCCGACAGGCCATGTTTTCATCAAGGCTGTTTCATTATAAATACCGTTGCGGGATGGGCCACGCCACTGCGAGACTTCCTGGGCACCGATGGTGATATAAGAGAATAAAAGAATAGCTGAGATTAGAAATCGTGTCATATTTCAATTTTTAAATTTCGAATTTGCCAAATATAACTTAATTGGTGAATAGTAAAAATTATGATGATTTTTATGAGGTCAATAATAATGCCAGAATTAATGTAAATGTTCAGGCATAGTAATCCACACTATTATAATCCTTGCGACAACGATATTGAATTATCAGGCTTTCAGATCTTTAATCTATTACTTCCCGGTCATGTTAAGAGAGGCGATATAATAATCCGGATCGACAGTTATAATTGCATTCTCCCTGCCGATATCAATTGTTGTGAATCTTGAGGATGGCGTAATATTCTTCGGCACACCTGAAATAATAATTGTTACAGGCATATTGAAACCCGGAACGCAATTATTCCAGCGGTAAGTCAGCTTTGTGCCGTTGAGGTAATACTCAAATACAGGTATCCGGATATCCCTGAGATATTGATCAAAAAATGGTTTCAGGTTCATCCCTGTTTTTTCACTGATATAATTTTCAACCTGGGATCCTTTTACAACTTTATGGTAGAAATCCTTATTGAGGCCTCTCAGTATGCCTCTCCATTTTTCATCGTCGTTGATTATCTGCCTGAGGGTATGCAACATAGCGCCACCTTTAGGGTACATGTCTGCCGATCCTGAGAAATTTACATCGTAGATGCCTGTTACAGGTCTGTCGTTCCTTATGCTTCGCCTGGTACCCAGAACATATTCGGTACCAGCATCCCTGCCATAATGGTATTCTACGTAGAGATTTTCGGAATAATTAATAAAGCTCTCATGAATCCACATATCTGCAATATCCTCATATGTTATATTATTTGCAAACCATTCATGGCCTGATTCATGGACAATAATAAAATCGAATTTATCACCCCATCCCGATCCGCTCATATCGTTTCCGAGGTATCCGTTCCGGAAGCCATTACCATAAGTAATACAGCTCTGATGTTCCATCCCCAGGTAAGGAGCCTCAACCAACTTATAGCCGTCTTCGTAGAAAGGGTAAGGACCAAACCAGTGTTCAAAGGCCGCAAGCATCATCGGTACCTGCCTGAACTGTATCCTGGCTTTTTCAAGATTATCGCGAAGGACATAATAGTTACAGTCAAGATTGCCCTTCTCACCCTTGAAAACTTCTGAAAAATGGACGTAATCGCCTATATTGATGTTAACACCATAGTTATTTATAGGATTCGCAACAAACCAGTTATAGGTTGTTGTCTTTTCTTTTTTATTGATGACAGTGCTTCTCAGCCTGCCGTTTGAAACATCGATAAGTCCTGAAGGTACTATCACACTTATGAGCATGCTGTCGGGTTCGTCATACATATGATCCTTGCAGGGCCACCAGAGGCTTGCTCCATCACCCTGGCACGAGCTTGCAATGAACGGGATTCCGTTCTTATCCCTTTTCCAGGTTATACCGCCATCCCAGGGTGGACGGGCAGCCACTTTAGGCTTCCCTCCGTAAGATAAAAGCAAAGAATATGTTTTTCCAGGGAGCTGTTTCTCATTCATTTTTAACCAGAAAACATTACCTTCCCTCCTGAAAGTCAATTGTTTGCCGTTTTGTTCTGCTTTCAGAAGCTCAAGAGGCGGCTGGAGGTCGATCTGCATCACATCCTTCCCGTCAAGTACCTTATAAGTAACAGTATTGGTGCCAAAAATAGTCGAATCGGCAGGGTTAACTTTAATATTAAGATGATAGTAAGTCAGGTCCCACCATGCTCTTTCAGGTGTAATGGATCCACGGAGGGTATCCTGGCGGGTAAATACTTTTGATGCCGGAGGAGTAAACTGCGCTGACAGTTGAATATATAGTCCGGCTAATATTCCAAGAAGTATTGTTCTCTTCATTTTAAAGTGTTCTTATGACAGACCGGTTAATTATAATTCTTATTTTTAGAAACAAAAATATCAATAAAAATGAAGAGACTTTATACATTATCATTAATTACGCTTGTTTTAATGGCAGGCACACAGTCAGGCCTTAATGCACAGGTCTCACCGCGTTCCAGGGAATCATTCAATGAAGGATGGAAATTCATCAGGTACTTCACTGCATATAATGAGGCATCTGCAACAGATAAAGAACCAGAAGGCATTCAGGCGGTGTTATTTAACGACAATGGATGGCGTTCACTTGATCTGCCCCACGACTGGGCAATAGAGGGTCCGTTCAATGATACTCTTGAGAATAATACAGGCCTTCTTCCCTGGAAAGGTGTTGGCTGGTACAGGAAGCACTTCAAAGTAGATCAGTCCGACAAGGATAAACGTTTCTACATCGATTTCGACGGAGCGATGGCATATTCAGAAGTATGGCTTAACGGGAAGCATGTAGGTGGCTGGCCCTATGGATATACCTCTTTCCGCCTTGACCTTACACCTTATATCCAGTTCGGTGGTGAAAATGTGATAGCTGTAAGGCTGGATACAAAAAAGTGGGATTCCCGTTGGTACCCTGGTGCAGGTTTATATCGAAATGTCTGGCTTGTAAAGACAGCACCTGTACACATATCATATAATGGTGTTTTCTGCACCACACCTGAAATCAAAAAAGAGAAGGCTGTGCTCAGCGTCAGCGCCGAAGTGGAGAGCCATCTGAATGAGGTGGTACCGGTGGCAATTAAAACTAATGTATATAAGCTTGATAAAAGCTTTGTAAAAGGAGCCTCCCCGGTAGCATCATCGGTTGAAGCAACTGCAGAATTTACAGCTATGGCGACCCATCGTTTCAGGCTCGACCTCAGTGTACCTCAACCTGTACTCTGGGACCTCGAAAATCCTGAGATGTACTGTGCTGTAGTCACGGTTTCTGTTTCCGGCAAAGTTGTCGATACTTACGAGACAAGCTTCGGATTCAGGACTCTGGAGTTCACTGCACGTGATGGTTTTTTCCTGAACGGTAAAAAGGTAGAGGTGAAAGGTGTTTGTAACCATCATGACCTTGGAGCCCTGGGTGCCGCAATCAATACCCGTGCCCTTGAGCGTCAGCTTGAAATACTGAAGGAGATGGGATGCAACGCTATCAGGACAAGTCATAATCCACCGGCACCCGAGCTGCTCGACTTATGCGACCGTATTGGATTCCTCGTTGAGGATGAAGCATTTGATGCATGGAAGACTCCAAAAAAACCTGGCGATTATAACAAGATCTTCTATTCGTGGCATGTTGAAGATCTGAAAGCTATGGTGCGACGCGACAGGAATCACCCCTCAGTATTTATATGGAGTATTGGCAACGAGGTCAATGATCAGAATAATCCGGCTCTTTCGGAAAGCCTGAGGCAAATAATAAAATCGGAGGATGTGACGAGACCAGTTACTTCGGGCTGCAACTGGGATGAATCAGGGACTAATGGATTCCAGAAAACCCTTGATGTATTCGGCATCAACTACAGGCTTTACAGGTACGATGCATTCTTCGCTCTCAAAGACAATGATAATCTTCCTTTCCACTCAAGTGAATCAGCATCAACTATCAGTTCACGCGGTGAATATTTCTTCCCTGTTGTCCAGGGTGACCTGAATAATAACCTGCCCGGTAAAGGGATCTTCCAGATCTCATCTTACGACCTTGCTTACCCGGGATGGGCAACCACACCCGACCAGCAATGGGAAATGCAGGATAAATATCCGGGAGTATTCGGTGAATTCGTATGGACAGGATTCGACTATATCGGAGAACCGACACCATACGGGGGTGACCTTACTGGCCTGAGACCAGGCACACGGGCATATGAAAGGGCTAAAGAACTGCTTGACAAACAGAACGTTTCGGAAGTTCCCTCGCGCAGCAGTTACTTTGGCATCCTTGACCTTGCAGGTTTCAAAAAGGACAGGTTCTGGCTATACCAGTCCAAATGGAGACCTGATCTTCCGATGGCTCACATACTCCCACATTGGAACTGGCCTGAGAGAAAGGGGCTTGTCACACCCGTTCATGTCTATACTTCAGGTGATGAAGCTGAATTGTTTCTGAATGGCAAGTCACTCGGTAAAAAGAATAAAGGAAAATTTGAATACAGGCTCAGATGGGATGATGTAGTATACCAGCCGGGAGAACTGAAGGTAATTGCATATAAGAACGGACAGAAATGGGCTGAAGATGCAGTCAGAACAACCGGTAAAGCTTACCAGCTGGCAATGAATGCCGACAGGCCGCTGATTGCTCCTGATGGAAAAGACCTGGTTTTCATTACGATTAAGATTGAAGACAAAAACAATCTTATGGTACCGCGAAGCAACAACCAGATCAATTTCAGCATTGACGGACCCGGCAGGATTGTGGCAACAGATAATGGCGATGCAACGAGCCATGAGTCATTCCAGTCAGCTTCTAAAAAAGCCTATAATGGAATGTGCCTGGTAATTGTTGCAGCAGAAAAGGGAGCTTCAGGTTCCTTCAGGGTAACAGCAGAATCAAAAGGTTTACAGAGAAACTCGGTTACAATAAATATCCAGAAATAAATGACTGCCGGGCAGCAGGGAGTTAACACAGGGTTTCGCAGATCGGAAAAGCTATGCAACTCCCGGTTCCCCGGTGGCTCGCCGTGGTAAATACCTGTCGATGCTAAAAAAGATTCCGCATACTTATGTAATCGTATTCAGCATTGTTGTACTGTCAGCAGTACTTACCTGGATAGTGCCAGGTGGTGTTTTCGACAGGCAGGCAATTGTTGTAAATGGTATTGAACGTTCGGTAGTTGTTCCCGGTTCTTTTCATGAAGTCGAAAGGAATCCCCAGACCTGGCAGGTATTCTCCGCATTATTCGATGGGTTTGTCGATAAAGCCGATATAATAATCTTTATACTGATCATTGGAGGGGCTTTCTGGATAATGAATGAAAGCAAGGCCATAGATGTAGCTATCAGGTCGTTCCTTTCTTTTACCAGGAAGATCGGGCATAACCGGTTTATTGCTTTTATTGGAGCAGACAATATCATCTTCATTATGATAATGCTGATGTTCAGTATTTTCGGAGCAGTATTCGGCATGAGCGAGGAGACTATTGCATTTGTGATAATCTTTGTACCGCTTGCAATATCAATGGGTTATGATTCCATTGTTGGTGTTTCGCTATGTTTTGTGGCTGCAGCACTCGGGTTTGCCGGTGCAATCCTGAATCCCTTCACAATCGGCATTGCCCAGGGACTATCGAGCCTACCCCTCTTCTCAGGAATAGAATACAGGATGATCTGCTGGGTAATAATTAATATCACCGGGTTCTGGTTTGTGCTGAGGTATGCCCGCAGGGTAAAAATGGATCCGGCTAAATCAAGGGTAAGGGAAGATGATAAGTACTGGCTTGAGCGCCAGGATTCTGAGAATACAGATATTGTTTATCATACCCCACTGGCTTCATGGATAATGTATGGAGTGATCCTGGCTGTACTGGGAGTATTTTCCTGGCTTCACCCGATGACAGACATCGCTCCGGGAGCAAGTAAGTTTTCAATTCCTGCATTGCCACTGATCACGTTTATATTCTTAATATCCGGATATCTGAGTTTAAGGAAATCGGTGCATTTTTTCATTTTACAGATATTGTTATCCACAATTCTTATCCTTGTTACAGGGGTTATGGGTTATGGCTGGTACATAAAGGAAATAGCCACTCTTTTCTTTGCAATGGGACTGGCAGCAGGCATATCAATGGATTATTCTGCCAACAGGATAACAAAGCTCTTTCTTGACGGAATAAAGGATATCCAGTCGGCTGCGATAATCGTAGGGCTTGCTGGTGGTATCATTATCATCCTCAATAACGGGAATATTATTGATACTATGCTTTACAGGCTCTCACAGTCTATTTCAGGGATGGGGAAGATGGCGGCCCTGAATATGATGTACCTGGTTCAGAATCTTATTAACCTTGTCATGCCTTCAGGTTCTGCAAAAGCTGCACTTACAATGCCTATGATGTCGCAGTTTTCCGACCTTATAGGCCTTTCAAGACAAGCCACCGTTATGGCATACCAGCTGGGTGATGGTTTTACAAATATGATCACTCCCACATCAGGGGTTTTGCTAGGAGTGCTCAGTGTTGCCAGGATCCCATACGAGAAGTGGTTTAAATGGATTCTTCCCCTGATGATCATATTGATTATTCTTGGTTTTATCCTTCTGATACCGACTATTTATGTGAAGTTGAATGGCTTTTAATGCCTGTTAATTATTCTTAAAAAGTAAGTGCTGGAAGCCCTCAATCGCATTTTTTTCATACTTTCACAGCCTGAACAAAAAGCCATCCGGCTTGTTTTTGAAAATAGATGAAAAAGCCACTTATTACAACAGGAATAATTATTGTAGCGGCAATAGTCGCCCTTTTTGCATTTAACAGGTTGACATCGAAGAAAACCACCGATGACCTTTATGCTGAAGTGAGCAGGGGAAAATTCGAGGTAGTTGTTGCAACAACAGGTGAACTGATTGCAGAGAACTCAATCGAAATCAAAGGACCGGCCTTCGGCCAGGCCAATGATGTACGCTCTACAAGGGTCAGGATTACCGATCTGATCCCTGAGGGTACAGAAGTAAAAAAAGGTGATTATGTAGGCAGCCTCGATAAGACAGAGCTCGACAATGAGGTTAAGAACATAAGGGAAAGGATCACCACCATGGAACAGGAGATGGAAATGCAGATCCTGGACACAGCCGTACAGCTTAACAGCATCAGGGATCAGATCACAAATCAGATCCATAGCGTTGAGGAAGCTGAGATGAGGGTCACAAATTCTAAGTATGAGTCTCCTATGACCAGGAGGGATGCAGAAATAGATTTTGATCAGGCTAAAAGAATTCTCGATCAGCTGGATAGAGCATATACCTTAAGGAAGGCGCAGACCAGGGTTAATATTCAGAACAGGCAGATGTGGCTTACCAGGATGAAAAGAAGACTTGCTGATTATGAAGATGTTTTGAGCCAGTTTACAATTTCAGCACCTGCCGACGGTATGATAATTTATTACAAGACAAGGTTTGGCACCAAGCGCAAATCGGGTCAGATGATAGATGCCATTGACCGTGTTGTTGCTACATTGCCGGACCTCTCTTCAATGATCTCTAAAGTTTTTATCAGTGAGGTTGAAATCAGCAAAGTAAAGGTTGGACAACCGGTAAACATTACCATTGATGCTTTTCCGAATAAATCTTATACAGGTAAAGTGACTTTCGTTGCAAATATCGGGGAAAAGCTGCCAAATACTGACTCCAAGGTATTTGAAGTACAGGTAAAGATTGATGGTTCAGATCTCAACCTGAGGCCTTCAATGACAACAAATAACAAGATCCTTATCAACACATATGACGATGTAAGATTTATACCTCTGGAATGTGTTCATACAGGTGCAGACAGTATCCCTGTGGTTTACACGAAAAGCAGAGTCCGTCAGGCTGTAAAGCTCGGTGAGGCAAATGATAAATTTGTGATTCTTGAGGAGGGACCCGATGCCGGAACAACAATATATGTGGAAGTCCCGCAGGATGAGGAAAAGTTCAAAACTAAAAAATAAAAAAAGGGTGTCTCAAAAGGCACCCTTTCTTTTTTCATTTCTATTTACTACTTCTTGTCATAAACTGCAGTAGTTACCCTGTCGCCATTTGGTGATGTTCTTGTTGATTTGATCGACAGAACAGCAGGGCTGGTGAGTGACCATTCCTCAGTAGTTTTCATTGTCGTTGACTGGCCATCGCGTTCAAATGTCCTGGTTGTAACAATTGAAAGAACTTTGCCGTCAGCAGACCATGTAGCAACTGATTTGCTATCACCCATACCTGTTGAGTTCACGCTTTCTTTGCCATCGAGGGTGTATTTTGAAGTGACAGTCTGGTCGCCTCTTGTACGGTCAACAGTAAGAAGATTGGCTTCCTGTTTTGCAACAAAGTTTCCTCCGCCGAATCCGCCTCTCTGTCCCTGACCCTGGCCCTGACCCTGTGGTGGCTGGCCCTGTGGCGGCTGACCCTGACCCTGACCCATCTGGCTCTTCTCAGCGTTGAAAGCCCAGTTACCAGTGAAGTTTGCCTTGCCGGCCTGTGCATATGTCGAGTACGGCATTGCAAGGAATGCAAGAATAATCATTGCTGATAATGCAATTTGTAAATTTTTTACTTTTCTTTCCATATTCCAGTTTTTTGTGGTTGAATAATATGTGTTTAGACAATAAATCAAAGGTATTTATTCCACGTTATTATTATCTTCATTTAAGGATTTTTAAGAATTCATCCCTGAACGGGCTCTAATTGACAATTATTATAGGATTTTTTTATTATTTTTTCTATACTTGCACAGTCTCATTTGAAACTTACTTATTAAATAATTTAACTATGATTAAAAGAATTATCCCTTTTGTAATTGCAGCTCTGCTCCTTTCATCCTGTGGAAATAAATCAGGTAAGGAAGTCTCATCAGCTGATAAGGCTGTAAAAGTTGAGTTCGCATCACTGGTTTCCAATCCTGCTGACTACATCGATAAGAATATTGTTGTTGAAGGCAAGGTAGTTCATGTTTGCAGGGAAACAGGGAAGAAACTCTTTATAGTTGGTGAGAATCCTGATGTCAGGCTCTATATTTCGGCTGGCGAAAACATGGCCAAATTTCCGATGGAACTCCTCGGAGCCACAATATCTGTGGAAGGTAAAATAGAAAGAGTTGTAACAGCTGCAAAACCTGCTGAAGAAACCATGGTTGCAAGCCTGGAAACAGCCGCCTGCTGCGACTCTGCAAAAAAAATGGATATGGCTTGTGCAGCCACCTGCGACTCAGCAAAAATGGAAGGTGCCGCAACAGCAAAAGGTCCTGAGTGCGAAACTGAAGCAGCTCTTGCCAAACAGACCGCCCTTGGCGATCTGCTGATGATCTATAACAAGCATGAGATTGTTAAATAATTAACAGAAGTCCTTTTTTTGAAGGTCAGATTATTCTGACCTTTTTTAATTCTATAAATATGAATATCGCAAAATTTAACCGGGTTACTCACCGCGACATCGGATACCTTATAACCGGAATGACTATAATATATGCACTCTCCGGTATAGCACTCAATCATAAGCATGACTGGAATCCGAATTATATTGTAGACAGCTATGAATTCACAACAGGACTTGACCTTTCAAGGGAAAATTTCAATGACAATACCGCAAAGGAAATACTGAACACTATCCCCGATAAACCGGTTTACAAGACATTCCATTACCCTACTGGGAATGTGGTCAATATATTCATTGATGGCGGGTTTGTACAGGTAAACACCAAAACAGGCAAGGGAATAGTGGAAAAAATCAGTAAAAGACCTTTGTTCTTTCAGCTGAATTTTCTCCATTATAATCCGGGAAGATGGTGGAAATGGTTCAGTGACATCTTCTGCCTGTCCCTGATCACAGTGACAATCACAGGATTATTCCTCGTCAAGGGCAAAAACGGTATTACACGAAGAGGTGCCGTTCTTACAATCATAGGCATAATTCTCCCGTTGATATTCCTGTTTATTTATTAATGTCTTGCAGGTCTTGCCAGTAGTACAGGTCGTGCAGGTCAGACCGGAAGCTTATCTTTTTAGAGCTTCCAGCACCCTATCGGGGGTCATTGGGGTCCTGTAGAGCCTGGCACCTGTAGCATCGTGTATGGCATTGGCCACTGCAGCGCCAACGGCAATTATTGAAGGTTCCCCTCCTCCTTTCGGTGGTTTGTCCTTGCGGTCAAGAATTACGCAATCAATCTTTGGAAGCCACGACATCCTGGGTATCTGGTAAGTATCAAAACCTCTGTCAAGTATATTTCCTCCTTCAAAATGAACTTCCTCACTGAAGGTATAGCCCAGGGCCATTGATATACAGCCTTCCATCTGTATCAGAGCTCCTTCAGGATTAACGCATAACCCCATATCCTGTGAGCATGCCACCCTTAACACCCTAACCTTTCCTGTGCCGGCATCAACTTCCACCTGTGCAATTTCTGCTATCCAGGTACCTGCATCATGGCCGCATGCTATGCCAATACCCCTTCTGGAAGGAGTCTTTGCAGGGACATACCCGAATTTATCTGCAACTGACTTAAGGCATGCAATCATTTTTTCGTCTTTGAGATTCTTCAGTCGAAATTCTAACGGATCTATCCCGGCAGCCGATGCCATGATATCTATCTGTACCTCACGTGCAAAAGTGTTACTGTTGTTGTTTGGCGCACGCCATGGTCCTGTTCCGAAAGGATGAACCTGGAAGGCTGACCTGTTCTCACTATAGCTTGTAGTTTTGAAATCAGGAACTTCATAAATTATTTCAGCACCCCTTGTCCCGGCAAACCAAACATGGTAATCCCAGAAAGTTATCATTCCCGATTTATCCACTCCCGATCTCACCTTAATGACATTGGCTGTATGGAAGGTATCGTAAAAGAACTCTTCATCGCGGGTCCAGACAAGCATAACCGGTTTCCCGGTAAGCTTTGCTAGTTTAGCAGCCTCTACTCCCTGTTGATAAGCAGCCTTTCCTCCAAAACCTCCACCAAGGAAGGGGGTTCTTACCCTTACTGTTTCACGGGTCATCTTAAGTTCATTTACAATTGCATCCTGCAAGCCGAAAGGTGACTGAGTGGATGCCCACACATTCATCTTCCCGTCTTCAAGGTGAGCAAGAGCAGTATGTGGCTCAATAGGTGCATGAGCTACATAGGGATCATGGTATTCCGATTCAAATACCTTTTCTGATCTCGACTTACCGGCTTCCAGGTTTCCTCCTTCACGTACCACACTTGCCCTGGAATCGGCTTTGACCATCCAGTCATATACGGTTTTATCATTGACCGGCAATTCATTAAACGTATATTCTGCTTTAATTTTAACTATGGCTTCATCTACCTTATCCTTGTTCTCCGCTGTGACCGCGATAAAGTCGCCATCTCTGACAACCTGTATTCCCTGGATTTTTTCAGCTGCGGAAATATCGACAGAAGCAAGCTTTGCTCCATGTGATGGAGGACGTAATATCCTGGCAAACACCATTCCAGGGATCTTCAGATCGCCGGTATATTTTGCCCTGCCTGTAACTTTTTCATAAGCATCCACCCTGTTCCGTGGCTTCCCCACACATGTAAACTTAGTATAATCCTCAGGTGCAGGCTTGACATCAAGGTACTTTTCAATTTTCCTGCCCTGGACCAGGTCTGCATATGTCACAGATTTCTTTGGATCCGAAGTATCTGATATTACCCCGTCCTTTACCTCCAGGCCGCTGACAGGCACTCCAAGTCTTGCCGATGCCATTTCCAGGAGAACAGCTTTTGCCTCAGCTGCCGCAGCTCTCATGGCGGGGCCGAAAGTCTGTGTCGATTGTGATCCCCAGGTACCTGCATCATATGGACAAAGCTCTGTATCGCCCATCACCATTTTAACTTTCTCAAAGGGTACATTAAGCTCATCAGCCATCATCATGGCTAACCCGGTGATTATTCCCTGTCCCATTTCAATTTTACCGGTATAGCAGGCTACAGTTCCGTCTGCAGCGATGTGAAGGAATGCATTGTAATCCTTTGTCAGGCTCCTCCTTTGCTGCTGTGGCATAGCAAGCAGGTCAACGGCATTCCATGGTTTGAAAAATATCAGGACTCCTCCGCCCAACAGCTTTACAAAACTTCTTCGTTTCATCCCGTTGGCCTTTTTTACTTCTGATTGTCCGGTGGTTTTTTCTTCAGTCTTTTTCATGATTACTTCCCTCCTTTCATTGCTTTTGCAGCATCGGTTACGGCATCAATTATCCTCACATGTGCAGTGCACCTGCAGAGGTTTTCGTCAAGAGCTTCGATAATTTCCTGACGTGTAGGAGAAGGATTCTTCTTTAGAAATCCGACAGTAGTCAGAACCATGCCCGGGGTGCAGAATCCGCACTGCAGGGCATCATGATCTACGAAAGCCTGCTGAACAGGATGCAGCTTCCCATTCTTTTCAAGCCCTTCAATTGTCACAACTTTCTTACCTGCGATATCGCTCACAGGCATCTGGCATGACCGTGAAGGTTCATCATCAATAAGTACAGTACAGGCTCCGCAAAAACCTGTACCACAACCCCACTTTGTACCGGTTAGGCCGAGCTCATTCCTCAGCACCCAGATAAGGGTCTGGCTGGGATCTGTTTTAAGCACAGTCTTCTTACCATTAAGTGTAAAACTGATAGTCTCTTCCATATCATTTCTGTTTAATTAATTTCAGATAATCATCTTGTGTATCAATATCCATTAAGATATCGGGTGTCCCGACCTCAACCTCAAGGACATCCTCCGGGAACTTCTGAGCCAGTCCCTTAAGTCCCTCACCGTTATCAAGTCCCATGATCTCATTCCTGTACCTGCTTCCCACAAGCAACGGATGCCCCCGTTTCCTGTTGTGCACCGGTATAATGATTCCCTTCATTCCACTTTTGAAGGCAGTGATAAGAATATCAGTAACTGCCGGTGAAATAAGCGGCTGATCACCTGGATAAAAGAGAACAGCCTCAATATCCGGGGGCAGGGAATTCAACCCGCATTTAACAGAAGAAAGCATCCCCTTTTTATAATCATCATTTATACAATACTTTACGGGACATTCAGCAATACTTTCTCTTATCTTATCATGACCTGCACCAAGAACGACCATTATATCCCCGACCATAGAATTCAGAACATTATCAATCGTCTGCTCTATAATTGTTCTTTCCCCGATTGGAAGCAACATTTTTGGTGATCCCATTCTCTTCGATTCACCTGCTGCAAGTATTATTGCCCAGATCCCAGACATGTGAATAGTTCGGGTTTTATCTTTTAACCTTATTGTTCTTCACCAGCACCAGTTCAGCAGCTATGCTCACAGCTATCTCCTGTACTGTTTTTGATCTGATGTCGATACCCACCGGTGTATGTACGTGGGCCCACTCTTCTTCATCAGCCCAGTTATTCGAAAGGAAATCGGCTTTCATTTTTGCGACTTTAGCCTTGCTGCCTATCATGCCAATATAAAATGCACCTGAACCTATACATGCTTTCAGGGCTTTAGCATCGTCATTATGCCCGCGGGTCACAATAACTATATAGGTATCCTTGTCTTTGACGGTCTCAGCAATAATTGCTCCGATATCTCCGACAATAGTATGATCGGCATCAGGAAGGTTGCTGCTATTTGCAAATTCCCGGCGGTCATCAATCACAGTAACTTCAAAATCCAGAAATCTGCCCATGACTGACAGAGCTTTCCCGATATGTCCTGCACCCGCTATTATCAGCTTTGGCGGAGGGAAAACAGGCTCAAGGTAAAAGGTCGATGAGGGCTCCTCTCCGGAAATCGTTAATTTCATTTCAAGGTATTCATCGGTACCATATGTAGCAAGAAGTCTGTTTACTTCAGGCATTATACTTTCCAGGAAACTTCCGGGTATTGCCGGATGCTGATTGTTAGTCATCCAGTAACGGTTTACAAGGACGTGTTCCTCAGCAAACGCGGTAACCATAGTAATAAGGACACCAGCTTCTCTTTCAGCAAGTGATTTGCTCATCATCCGGAATACCTGATGATGGTTCGCGGGATTTGCATCGAGGAGCACGGTAAGCTCTCCACCGCAAATAGCCTCTTCCTTGTTCGAGATATCACTGTTAAGGAGAATCTGAAGGTAACGGGATTTCCCGGACATACTGCATTTCAACGAAGCCTCCTGTACTCTTCCTTCAGCTACTCCTCCCCCAACAGTACCGTCGATAAGCTCCCCGTTCCTAAAAATTGCAGAGCTTCCCGGCTTCTGCGGTGTAGAGCCTGAAGCTCCTGTAACAGTTGCTATCACAAGACCTGAACCGGCATGTAAAAGCTCATTTATTTTCAGGTAAATGTTTCTCATGATTGATGGTACCGGTTTAGTATTAACAAATATATTAAAATCGGTGAATTATAATACTTTTACATGATAAGGATGAGTAGCTTTAGTAAATTTTAACCTTCATGAAAAGTCTGACGATCAAAACACTCACATTGACTGTTTCACTTTTACTATGGTTCACGGCATGCCAGTCTCCATCTGTTAGAAACGCCGTTGCCGAAACCAATTCATGGCTACTTGAAAAGACAATTACAGAGCTGCAACAGGGTTTCCGTAATGAAGATTTCTCAGTAACCGATGTGGTATCGGCATATCTTGACAGGATAATTGATCTGGATATAAACGGACCTTCGCTCAACTCGGTCATCAGGATAAACCCTGATGCAATGAGTATCGCCGAAACCCTTGATATGGAGATAGCTGATGGAAAAACCAGGGGACCACTTCACGGGATACCAGTGATCATCAAGGATAATATTGATACACAAGATAATATGGCGACTTCTGCAGGAGCCACCGCTATAAGTGATTATTTTGCCGGATCAGATAGTTATATTGTACAGAAGCTCAGGGAAGCCGGTGCAATTATTATCGCCAAGGCCAATCTTAGCGAGTGGGCTAATTTTCGTGCCTCGGTATCTTCAAGCGGATGGAGCGGTGTGGGTGGTCAGACCAAAAATCCTTATGTCCTCGACAGGAATCCGTGCGGATCAAGCTCGGGATCAGGAGTTGCAGTTTCTGCAAACCTGTGCATGGCAGCTATCGGAACAGAAACTGATGGATCTATAGTATGCCCATCTAATAATAATGGTATTGTCGGTATTAAACCAACAGTGGGATTACTGAGCCGCACAGGAATAATTCCCATCTCTTTCACACAGGATACACCGGGGCCGATGACCCGCACTGTGGAAGATGCTGCAATTGTTCTGGGCACGCTGACCGGCATTGATCCGTCAGACACTAAAACAGAAGCTTCCATGGGAAAGTACCTTACTGATTACACTACCTTTCTTAAAGGTGATGGCTTAAAAGACAAAAGAATAGGGGTAATTAAAAATTCAGGCGGTTTCTCCGACAGGGTAGATACTTTGTTTTTGAGGGCTGTCAGAAAGATGATAGAACTGGGTGCTGAAACAATTGAAGTTGAAGCACCTGATCCGAGGCGATACGAGGGTGCAGAATTCAAAGTCCTGCTTTATGAATTCAAGGACGGGCTGAATAAATATCTTGCTGGCACAGGACAGAACTCACCGGTAAAGAATCTTCATGATCTTATAGAATTCAACAAAAAAGACAGTATTGAACTCAGGTATTTTAATCAGAAAATTCTTGTTGAAGCTGACAAGCTGGGAGATCTTTCCTCGCCGGAATACCTGGAAGCTCTTTTAGAATCAGGCAGGGCAACCCGGGAGGAAGGGATTGACAGGATCATGAATTCAGAAAATCTCGATGCCCTGATAGCACCAACAGGTTCACCGGCGTGGAAAACAGATCTCATCAATGGTGATCATTTCTCGGGAGGAAGTTCCTCGCTTGCAGCAGTGGCAGGCTACCCGGCTATTACTGTACCTATGGGATTCATCGAAGAGCTCCCTGTCGGGATAACTTTTATGGGAAAAGCATGGAGTGAACCGGTATTAATAGAAATTGCCTACTCCTATGAGCAGGCAACCATGTTCAGAAGGCCTCCAGGATACCTTGTGACCGATTAAATTTGCAGGGGTGGTACCTGAGAGCACCACCCCTGCTATTATTATTAGTTGTCCTCTGCCTTGAATTTGGCAGGTTCATCATCAACCTTTGAGGCTTTCTTAAACTCCTTGATCCCGGTACCCAAACCTTTCATTAGCTCAGGAATCTTCCTCCCACCGAAGAGAAGAACCACCACCACCAGGATAAGCAGAATCTCTGTAACACCAAAATTTCCCATCTCTTTAGATATTAATTTGCGACAAAGTTATAAATTAAAAATTGTAACCTCCAAATCAAACTTCATCAGGCACAACAAATGGTTTACGCGGAGGACGAGTCAGGTATTTATCTGCTTCCTTGTCCTTAACGAATTTTTCTGTTGCCGGATCAAAGTAAAGAGTGCGCCCGGTACGGTAAGCAATGTTGCCAAGATGTGCAAGTCCTGAGGCAAGATGTGCTGTCTCTACAGGTGCATTAAGGATAGATTTATCATGTGCCCTTACAGCCTTTATAAAATTGGCATAATGGTCACCACCTTCTCTCTTTGAAGGACCAGGTTTTCTGTTTCTTCCGAGGAATGTTTCATATCTGTCGTAATTATAAACAACAAGATAACCATCGCTGCCGTAGAAAATATTCCCGACATCAACTCCATTCTCCTGGTTCGTATGCCATGGACGCACTTCAAATTCGATGATCTTCTTTTCCTTCGGATAATAATATGTTGAAGCAAGAACCTCCGGTGTTTGTTTTGCATCGTCAAAGAGGAATTTTCCACCACCTGCTGTGATCACTTCCGGCAGACCTACATTGAGTCCCCACATACAAAGATCTGTTTCATGGATACCCTGGTTCCCAACATCACCACAACCATAGTTCCACTGCCAGTGCCAGTTATAGTGAACCCAGTCTTCTGAGTATGGCAGCATTGCAGAAGGACCTGTCCAGAGGTCATAATCAAGACCCTCAGGTATTGTTCCAGGGCCTTTCTTTCCTATATTGTCTCTTGTCCGGAAAACAAGTCCTCTTGCCATATAAACATTACCGATAAGACCGTTGCGAAGGTGCTGAATAGCCTCCTGGACTGCTACGGAACTGCGAAGCTGTACACCATGCTGAACAATACGGTCATATTTCTTGGCAGCTTCCACCATCTTACGGCCTTCATGGATATTATGAGAACCGGGTTTTTCGACATAAACATCCTTACCTGCCTGGCATGCCCAGATTGTAGCGAGTGAATGCCAGTGATTCGGGGTGGCAACGCTGACAGCATCTATATCTTTATCTTCAAATACCTTACGAAGATCCTGCTGGGTTTTCAGTTTCTTTCCATATTTCTTTTCAAATTCATCGGCACGCTTTCCCAGTATCCTGAGATCAGGGTCGCACAGGCAGACTACTTCAGCATCAGGCTGTTCCATAAAACCTGCTATATGGCTGGTTCCCCGGCCGTTAACACCAAGTACTGCCACCCTTACCTTGTCGTTTGAGCCGAAGACATTCGACGGGATGATTGTTGGCATGGCGAGGAGAGCCGCTGCACCAGCCGACTTTTTTATAAAAGTCCTTCTCGATTCATTTTTCTTTTCTTTCATATTAATAAAGTTTAACAAGTATCCTCATTATTGACGAGGTAAGATAATAAATTTATAATACTGTTATTTTCCATCCATTTTGTTTAGCAATATATTAAGCTTTTTTAACTGTTCTGATAAGTATCTGTACCTACTTAACAATCTGTATTTTGTTTTACCTTTGATGCCTGTCAGCAAACATGCACCTATGAAAAGTGAAACCATACAAGACTCCGGCAGAACAGCGGAAAAAGCCATGGTATGGTTCTTTGCCGGCGGAGAGACCAACGATAACAAATTCAATGTCTTTACCGGCTCCTTCATAAGGCTCATGAAAGAGATAATGGGAAATGACTTTGATTTCATCAAAGGTGTTTATTTTAATACAAGCATGATGAACGTGGCATGGGCACTGAACCATGCCCAGAAACCACTGACAGATGGTGGCGGAAACAGTTTAATTTACAAAGCCTTCAGTCAGCTTATTTCAAAAGGATATACTCCCGATACCCAGTTGATTATAGTCTCATCAAGTACAGGGAGCGTGGTAGCAGCCCAGACTGCATATTTCCTGGCTGATAAAAACAGGGAGAAGCTTTTTTTCCGAAAACCCTTTCACCTTGCCCTTGGCGCAAGCATGGTATCAACTGATTCTGAACTATTTAACCAGCTGAAATCTTTCCAGATGAAAGGACAGATCGGCATTCTCATTCATGATGAGCTGCAGGATACTGACGACAGTTCCAATGGAGTTGGAAGCACCAGCAGGGTCAAGGCCTGGTCAAATGCATTCGGACTCATGTTCCCCTGGTTGTCAGCAAAATACCAGCGCCCTTCATTCCTCAATATTCATCCCGAAAAAGGACATCTCCATCGAAGGAGATCGCAAACAGTTCAGAAGGCTCTTGATTTTATTGATGTGCTGCTGGTGAAATATAACCTTGCTGGTGATCTTTACAGGGAAAAAGCGTTGCAAGTCATAGCTGCTGAAACAAAGCTACCTGATCATCATATCAAGTAATGCTTCATCGCCGAGCCAGGCAACCAGATTGTCGTTTTTCCTGAGCGGCCCCACGCCTGCAGGTGTACCGGTAAAAATGAGGTCCCCCGTTTTAAGAGTGAAATATTTCGAAATATAAGCCACGATTTCATTAATGCTGAAGATCATATCCGAAGTGTTCCCCATTTGAACGGTCTTTCCGTTTATTTCAAGCCTGAAGTCAATATTATTGATATCGGAAACAGAGGAAACCGGCACAAAACGCCCCAGAGGCGCTGCTCCGTCGAAACATTTTGACAACTCCCAGGGTAGTCCTGCTGCTGAGTTACGGTTCTGGATATCCCGGGCGGTAATATCAATCCCGACAGTCATTTCGTCATAATAGCGCGATGCATACTTTGCAGCGATACCTTTACCCAGCTTACTGATCTTCACAACCACTTCAGCTTCGTAATGTATCATTGATGAAAAGCCGGGAAGGAAAAATGGCTTGTTGTTTTTAAGCAGCGATGAATCAGGCTTGAGGAAAACAACCGGTTCGGAAGGAAGAGGTCTGCCAAGTTCCGTGGCATGTTTCCTGTAATTCAGTCCGATACAGATAATTTTCATGTTACCCTTTTTTGTTTCCGAACGCTCTCAGCTTGATCTCTGTAAGAATTTTTTTTGTGTATAGAGGGAAGTCGCCATTCATCATCCAGGAGTAATATGAAGGTTCTTCGGCAAAGACCTGTTCCACAGGCTTGCCTTTGTGCTTGCCGAAGTTAAAGATCTCTACACCGTTTTCGTCAATTATTATCCTGCCGGCAAAATCTGCGTTATTTCCAAATTTGCTGAATTCAGCAAGCTTTTCAACATCATTCTCAAGGTCTGAATACTGATCAAGCTGTGCCTTAAGAACCTCATAAGTGGCTGCAGTATCAGCTTCAGCACTGTGGGCATTTTTCAGGTCTTTCCTGCAATAGAACTGATAAGCAGCTGCAAGGGTACGCTGCTCTTTCTTATGGTAAATAACCTGGACATCAATATATTTTCTTTTTTCGAAACTGAAGTCATTGTTGGTTCTCAGGAATTCTTCTGCAAGTAGCGGAATATCAAATTTTATAGCATTATAGCCGGCGAGATCACAACCCTCAAGGAACTGTGCCAGTTTCTTAGCTATCTCTTTGAATGTAGGAGCATTGGCTACATCAGCATCACTAATACCGTGTATAGCTGTGACTTTTGGAGGGATTGGCATTTCAGGATTGACCAGGGTGGTCATCCACTGTTCATTGCCGTTTGGACTGACCTTCAGCAGAGAAATCTCTACGATCCTGTCGGCTGAAACATTGATACCGGTTGTTTCGAGATCAAGGAATACAACAGGTCTTTTAAGATTGAGTTCCAATGTCAGGCATTTATCATCATAGGCATCAGGAGCATGAGCAGGTCTTCGGCCTCATTTTCCGTTTCAACAGGGAGGAAAAGTCCTGCCCTGGTAGGATCTGCAAGCTCTATCATAACATCCTGTGAAGCAATATTTGCGAGTATCTCAAGCAGAAATACTGATTTGAATCCAATTTCAATCTCTTCGCCTTCATACTGGCATTTTATTCTCTCATATGCTGAGATTGAAAAATCGATATCCTGTGCCGATACCATAACCTGATTTCCTTTCAGCTGCAGTTTTACAAGATTGCTTGCCTGGTTCGAGAATACAGATACTCTCTTAAGGGTATTGTAAAATTCAACCCTGTCGATAGTGATTTTCCTGGGGTTATTTTTTGGAATTACGGAATTGTAATTGGGGTAGTTACCCTCCACGAGACGGCAAACAACCTTATAATCATTCAGATTGAAGAAAGCATTTTTATCGTCGAATTCCACTTTGAACGGGCCTTCCTCCCTTGGGAGAATATTCTTAAGGAGTGATGCAGGTTTCTTAGGAAGTATGAAAGATGCATTGTCGTCGGCATGTGCATCGCTCCTCTGGTACCTTACAAGCTTATGCGCATCGGAAGCAACAAAAGTGATTTTATCCGTAGATGCTTCAATAAATATACCACCCATAACAGGCCTCAATTCATCATCAGCTGTTGCAAAAAGCGTCTTGGTAATTCCTGCCAGCATCACCTCGGCGTTAATATCGAAGGAGAATTTCTTATCCTTTTTGATAGCCGGAAGTGCCGGAAAATCAACACCATTCTGCCCCATCACGTTGAATTTACCGTTTTCGGAACTGATAACCACCGCCATGGTATCAGAATTGATATCGAAAGTAAGCGGCTGGGCTGAGAACTCCTTGAGAGTGTCGAGCAGTATTCTTGCCGGAAGGGCAATCATTCCATCTCCCTGAGTATTCTCAAGCTTCATCCTTGTGATAAGGGTCGACTCAAGATCAGATGCTGTAATCTCAAGATCGTTTCCGCTGAGGTTGAATAAAAAGTTATCAAGAATAGGGAGAGTATTCTTAGAGCTGATTACCCTGCTTATTGCCTGCAGATGACCAAGAAGCTCGGTGCTTGACACAACAAATTTCATATCGTTATCAGTTTAAGTTGGATTCCAAGTTAAATGTTTTCTCTATTTGATTAATTATGAAGAAATTGAGTCAGTTTTTGCTCTCAATTCTCATTTATCAATATTACAAAAAAAATATATTCCTTCAAATAAAATTAATTGAGTATCTGGAATTAATAATAGTTTAAAACATTTAATTAACAGGTTCCTCGCTAACGCTCTGAATGACAGATATATATGGGGATATGGGTGGCAAGAAGTGGCGATTCGACCGGAGTGTAATATTTTCGGTTGATATTCTTATGAATCGCCACTTCTTGCCACTACTAACCACAGATACAGAGTCATCCCGAAGCGATAGCGAGGGATCCCCTGAAACCGGCACGGCTTTTCTTTTTATTACACATTGCCGGCACTCAAATTATTTATTCAGTAAAGAAATAGGACTTCTTCTTCAATAAAGGATCAATATCAAAGTACCTCATAACAAACAGGTTACTTCCTGAACCTGTTTTCCCCCATAACCTGTCACTGTCCTTTGATCCGGTTTCCGGGATGATCTTCTCCCAAAGTGTCAGCGTTATGGCTGTCCCATCGGTTTTCTTCACTCCGATCCTGCAAAGCGGAGGAGTAGACTGGATACTGTCAGATTCAGGCTGCGAAAGCTCGAGGGCCCATTTCTCAAATGGGATCAGGGTAAAATAGGAAAGGTAACGTCTGACCCGCGTGGTATCCCATCCCGATAAATTGTTATTCCCGTCGGAAAGGGTAAATACATCATTACTGCACCTGATATTAAATGATGATGAAAGGTCACGTAAATTCTCAAAGTTCACTGTCGAGATCTCCGAGGGAAGGAGGTTAAAAATGGTATATGGGAGCCAGAAAAGCTCATTCATGTTAAATCCCGAACCTATATCTCCCTCAAAACCCGGGAGATAGACGATGAATGGCTTCGACCTCTCCCTCATCTTCATTATATTACCATAAATGTTCGAACCTGTCTTATAAACCAGGAATGATCTCAGGAGCTTGTTGTTTTCGTATACCCTGACCTTCACCGGGTCAATTTTCCCGGAAGTAATTTCTTTCTCAAAAAGATCAGGCGATACCGGCGACTTGATCTTTATTTCTGTGAGGATCCTTTCAATAAATGCAATTCCGCTTCGTCGTGCCTCATTTTTACCGTTTACGAACCATGTATCCTTTTTTTCAAGGGTCAGTGTACCGTTCCTGCCCGAAAACTCAATTCTTGTAATTTCCTTCTGTGGTATTGCTGCAAACGAGGTCTCATCTTTGCTGAAAGAAGTTCTGCCTCTTACAATTACAACAACTGTAAGAATTGCAATCAGAATGATGCCGATGGAGATATTCCTTGAAACCAGCTTATCCAATTCAGAACCTTGTATATTTTCTTTTTCTCATAAAGTAAAATACCAGACCGGCAAGGATCACTATCAGCACGGGGCCGCCTACATTTATCAGCTGCCACATTGTCTTTTGATCTTTTGATTGTTTCTTGTCGAGAAGCCGCATCTTTACTTCCCTCGACCTCAGGTTCATAAGTCCGTTATCGTCAACAAGATAGTTCACACAGTTTACAATAAAATCCCTGTTTCCAATGACTTCCCCGGTAAACCTGTCTTTACTCAGGGGATAAAACCCTGTTGAGTTTCCTGATCGTTGCACTTCATTTCTTATAATGTCGCCGTCGGCCACAACGATCATCTTTGTTTTCCGGCTGCTGATAACCGGCTTATAACCAGTTGTGGTTGTAAAATTAGATGTCATCCTGTTTTTGAAGGCAGAGGGAAATGTTCCTTCGAGCAAAACGGCAACCGGCAGATTTGACCTGGTAAAATCTTTTGCATCAGGATTTGTGCCGGCTTCTTTCAGGCTTATGAACATGGGAGGAGTAACTGTTCTCGAAAAACGTGATGTGGAGAGTAATATCGTTTTCCTGATAGAAGGATCCAGACCCACAGTATCCAGAGTGTTCACAAATTTACCAGTAACGCGGTTAAGGTTTCTTGTAACAGGGTGATTATTCGACGGGTACAGGCGGGGATAGTATATCCATTGGGCAGGCACAATCTGCTTGTTTTCAGGCCCGGTTACCACAGTCATCGGGATCACCATGCAATCCATATCCTGAACAATCTCAGGATTCACCCTGGCACCATATCTGAACAACTGATCTTCAATATTCAGTGGAGAATAGATACCGACAGTCTCACCAGAAGCCAGGGAGTCGGTGTTAATGGCGACTTCCTCATAGAGCCATAAGACTCTTCCACCGTTCATGATATACTGGTCAATCACGAATTTATCGGCTTCACTGAACTCCTTCGAAGGCCCTGCTACAATAACTGCTGAATAATTGTCAAGGAGCCCTTGTCTTCCGCCGATGGTACCCCTGTCGACTGTAAAATATTTTGCCAGGCTCCTGGTTATATCGGCAACCTCAATTTCCTGGAGCTCCCCATGACCTTCAAGAAAGGCTACCTTATAAATAGTATCGGAAGTTACTGTTGAGATGACCTGTATCATTTCATATTCAAGAGACTCCTGGGAGTGGAGAATATTCTGCTCATAGGATGCCGACTGGTTGTTCTTCAGGAAGTCAAGAGGAATTTCGGCTCCGTTATAATTGACGATCATCCCCGGGAACGCAAGCTTCTGGCTTGAGCCGCCCTCCTCATCATTCTCGACGATATTAACAGGGGTGAGACCTTTGTTTATAAGAGCCTGGTACTGGGCATCTCTCTCCTTTGGGCTTTTTGCATCAGCCGGATTGATAAACTCATAATCGATCTTCCTTCCTGATTCAATCCTGAATTCCTCAAGCATCTCCTGAACTGATCGCCTTAAACGCTTCAGCGGAACAGGCATCTCTCCATTGAGATAAACCTGTATGTAGACATCATTTTTAAGGTTACCAAGGATGTTCCGGGTAGGTTCCGAAAGCGTGTACCGCCTGTCTTCGGTAAGATCGAGTCTTACCCGGAAAAGGTCTGCAGCGGCAACAATGAGTATAATAACACCAGCTGTGATTGCGAACTGAATCCAGTTTCTCGACCTGATATCTCCGGTTCTCCCTTTTTCAGCCATCGTTCAACTCTTTTTCCTCCATTTCCTCGATACCAATACCAAGCGCGTTGCCTCATTGAACAAAACCGAAACGGCAAGAAAGTAAACTATATCCCTCAGGTCAATGACACCCCTGCTCATTGACTTGTAATGTTCATTTATGCCAAGTGTGATCAGGAACTCATTGAACTTCTTTATTCCCGGCAGGTAAGCGAAAGAATCAAAACCCATGAAGAGGATAAAGCAAATTAATACAGCAAAAATAAATGCAACTACCTGGTTATCTGTCAGTGATGAAGTAAAAATACCTGCCGAGGCATATATGGCGGCCAGAAAGAATAATCCGATAAAAGCACCCCATGTACCTCCTGTATCCAGGTTGCCCTGGGGATTTCCCAGAAGGTAAATTGAGATATAATAAACCAGGCAAGGTAATAGTGAGAGCAATACCAGTGCAACAGATGCCAGGTATTTTCCCCAGATTATTTCTCTTTCGGTAACTGGTTTTGAGTATAACAGCTCGATAGTACCAAGGCGTTTTTCTTCAGCTATCATCCTCATTGTGACGGCAGGCACAAGGAACAGGAAAACCCATGGTGAAATAAAGAAAAGAGTATCCAGTCCTGCATACCCGTTGTCGAAAATATTAAGTTCGCCAGGGAATACCCACATAAATAGTGAGTTTACAAGCAGGAATACAATTATCACTATGTAGCCTGTCAGATTGCTGAAAAAACCGCTTATCTCTTTCCCGAATATTGCAAACATAGTTTAAGATGAATGGCAAAAATAATGAAATTATTCCGGAACATATCACCCGGCCAGTTATGGCTTACGTCTCATTGTCTGAAAGGAACTCCCGGTTTTGTTGCAGCCGTATTAATTCCGGCGATCCTGATCCCGGTATAATAAAACTCAATTATCTTCCTGTAAGTGAATCCCTTTGCAGCCATTACCATAGCACCCTCCTGGCATAACCCAACACCATGACCATATCCCCTTCCCTGAAAAATTACGGAATCACCTGCAACACTCACCGAAAAAAATGTTGACCTGAAGTTGTAATCATTCCGTATCTGTCGCAAAGGCATCACAAAATTATCCGCAGAATATTCTGTCAGCCGCGACAATTGTGAAAAGCTTAACACTGAGGGATCACCTGTCAGCCCATGATATCCCGATTTTTTCAGATATGAGGTCCATTCAGCAAGGCTGATTACTCTTTTCCATTTTGCGTTCCTTGAAGTCAGGCAGTATGGATCTCTTACTTTCCTGAGATAGGGTTGTGAGGTAAGCCACACATCTTCTGAAGGTGAAGTTTCTCCTCCGCAATTAGAATGGAATGCAGCTATCACGGGCAGTGAATCAGGACCAAGTATCACCTCTCCCCGTGTTGAATATGCTGCTTTTATTATCAGTGAATCGGTGGTCAGGCCGTTGTATGCCTGGCAATGTGTGTTATCACACAGATTGAAATGGTCTGCGGCATGTTTGTCAAAATACCTGTACATATATGTCCTGGCTAACACTGCCTGTGTTTTGAAATACTCCGGATATTTCCCGGAACCACCCTCGGATTTTACCACACCGGCAATATAAGATTCAATATCACAAATACTTATAAAAAGCAGTGTGCCGAAATCAGGCAAACATTGAAGATCCCCTGTATAGCTTCTCTTCAACTGGGTTTTACCATTCAGCCTGAGTGAATATGTATCTTTTGCTTTCCTTCCTTTGAGAAGTAATGAATCACAAATGATTGCAGAGTCATTCATGACTTTTACCGCCAGTCTCCGATTGAATTTCGAAATGAGTACGATGGTTCCCGGTTTTATGATCCAGTTGCTCCCGGTATAAGTTTGTAACTCGTATTCCCCGCTAAGAGGTGAAAATACAGATGATTGAGGAGCCTGGTTTGTAAAAATACGAATGCGTACCTGCGCTGTAAGAAGTGCCTGCCCGGAAAAGAAAAATAGAAATACAAACAGGGCTGCCCCTATTTTCACAACAGGCATTTCACAAAACATTATCCGGAAATATGCGGAGACATACCTTCGGGCAGCAAAAATAATTCCTGTTGATCTATTCACCTTTGGCAATCCTGGATTTCAGTTCTTTAATCATTTCCCTGGCAATCCTTGCAGAAGCACCTGTAGGACCCAGTATTTCAGCCAGAGATCGGTAATCAGATTCCATCTGTCCGCGTTTCACTCCGCCGGGGAGTATCATTCTCAATTCTTTAACGATATTATGCTCATTAAGCGAATATCCAAGCAGTTCCTTAACAGCCTCCTTCCCCATTATCAGGTTGACAAGTGAAACAAACCTTACCTTCACCAGGATCAATGCTATAAGCATGGAGAAAAAGTCAGCTTTGTAACATACAACCTGTGGAATACCAAGAAGAGCAGCTTCGAGTGTCGATGTACCCGATTTTACAAGTGCTGCTTCGGAAGAAACCAGTATCTCATAGGTCATTTCCCTGATGAGTTTTACGTCGTTTCCGTCAATTATCCTGTAATAAAGCTCATCAGGCAGATTTTTTACCCCGGCAAGCACAAACTGGTATTCCGGAAAATGCCTGGCAGCTTTGAGCATCTGTGGCAGGATGATCTCAACTTCGTGTCTGCGGCTTCCTGCAAGCAATGCTATAACAGGCTTATTTTCAAGACCCAGGGAACTTTTTATGACATCCCCCGGTGGCATCATTGCTTTCTTATTTTCAATTTCGTCGACAAGAGGATTGCCATAGTATTCGACATCGATATTATATTTTCGATAAAATTCATTCTCAAATGGAAAGATAATATACATCCTGTCAACGTACTTTTTGACTTTCTTCACCCGTCCCTCATTCCAGGCCCAGAATTTTGGCGATATGTAATAAAATATTCGGAAGCCATTCTCCTTTGCAAACCGGGCCATCCGCAGGTTAAATCCCGGGTAATCAATAAAAATTACAACATCAGGATTGATATCCTGAATTTGCTTCTTACATAGTGATAAATTCTTCGAAATTGCGCCCAGGTTCATAATAACAGTTGTAAAACCCATGAAAGCGGTTTTACTGTAATGCATCAGCAGCCTGGCACCGGCAGCTTCCATCAGGTCGCCTCCCCAGCATGCTATATCTGCATCTGCATCATTAGCGTGTATTTCCTTTACCAGGTTTGCTCCATGAAGGTCGCCGGATTGTTCGCCGGCAATAATGAAATATCTCATAAGATAACCTTAACCACGAAAACGATTACGGCCCAGACGATTGTAATACCCAGTACGCCGCGTGTGGCCCTGAGCATATCGAGCTGGTTGAATATCAGAAAGATTATTACGTTCGGGAATACGCAAAGGCTGATAATATGGGTCTCGACGCGGGCAAGTGTGATCCTGTGCAGCCATTCGGAGAAGGTCGGATCTCCCTTCGCAAAGATAAATACAAATAAGGCTATAATTGCCGGAAGGAGTATGCCGGAAATGATCCCGGTAGCCATCCTGTCATATTTCTCCGTTAATGTCATTTGCCGAACCTCTCTTTCAGTTTATCCAGGTACCAGTGAGCGGTCATATCAACAGAAACAGGCACCACCGATACATAATTATTTGCCAGCGCCCATTCATCTGTATCTTCGGCTTCCGGTTCGTGATTGTTGAAGAAGCCTGAAAGCCAGTAGTAAGTTTTGCCCATCGGGTCTTTTCTCTTCTCAAATTCCTCTTTCCAGTTTCCTTTCGACTGCCTGCATATTCTTACGCCTTTTACCATGCCGGGTTCAACTGCAGGAATGTTTACATTCAGGCAGATACCCGGAGGCAGGGGATCTGATTCCAGCTTCTTCAATACCAGTCTTATGTATTCCCTGCAGACTGCAAAATCAGCAGTGGGTGAAAAGCTATTAAGCGAGAAACCTACAGAACATATCCCATAGAGGCACCCTTCAAGTGCGGCAGCCATGGTCCCTGAATAAAGAACGCTTACTGAGGCATTGGCACCATGATTAATACCTGAGACAACATAATCCGGAGTTCTCTCCAGCAGCTGGTTAATGGCAAGTTTTACGCTGTCGGTAGGTGTACCGTTGCAGGCATATATCCTGTGCCTGTCATTCTCCTCAAGAAGCTTAACCCGAAGCGGGGTTTTAACAGTAAGGGCCTGTGACATTCCTGACTGGCTTTCAATAGTAGAGACAAGGATAATCTTGCCGAACTCTTCCATCACCTCCAGTAATGTTTTCAGACCCCCGGCATAAAGACCATCGTCGTTTGTCAGCAGGATAAGCTTATCATTCTTTTCAATTACCATAAAATAAATGTTTGCTCACAAAGATAGGTAATTACATCTACCTCCGTTAAGACAATGAAATGTCATTATGAAGAATTGTGAACAAATTATTGCCAGGTATTCGGCTTTTAATCCTTTACGCAGCGAACAGAAAATCCCACCCAGTTATATGTTGCGCCAGCCTGAGCGAGACTATTATTGTTATAGTTCATTGAATGGTAACGCGACCTGCCCATATCTACCGATGTGGAAGTCCACCATGATGCCACATTTCCAAATACACCGAAACTTCCATCTCCAACACGGAATGCTACTGCAAAAGCAGAAAAACCTGAGATATTCCTTTTATAAGAATAGCTTTCACTGCCAATATCACCCGGTGTTGATGAAGGGTACCATAGTTCCCGCATTCCACCCTGATCAGGAACTGACGTTGGCGAAGCGCAGGCAATACCTATATAATTACCCGATGTTGAATTATCATAGTTATATCCATGGCTTATCAGGTAGTTTTCCATGGCAAGAAATTCATTGTCGGAGGGAACATGCCAGCCAGTCGGACACAAGGAGCCGTTGCTTACAGACCACCAGTCATACAATGCTCCATATCTGTTATAATTAGTCGAATCATTCATCGGCCAGCAATAAGCAGGCGCATATCTTAATGCGGTCCAGGCAGCTGCATCAGTAACCTTTGGTATTCCCGTGCCATCATTGAACTTTGTAGTTTTCAGATTTTCAGCCATCCAGACCTGGGTATCGATCTGTACTACAGAATAAATATTGGCATCCTTATCAAAACATGGAACAAAATTAAAAGTAATTGTCTTACTGCTTGTTGGTATATCTGTTACTACTGTTGAACTGTTCCCGGATAAACTGGTAAATTTCAATACATCCCCGTTATTATATTGCATAGGCACCTGTGATCCCTTTGAATTAATAAGGTCTGGCTGCTTCTCGCCGACAGAAGCTGATAAGCTTTCGAAAGTTATTTCCGGATTCCCTCCCTCTGAGCCCAGGCAAATCAATTTACCTGTGATTGAAAACTTCCCCGAGTTAATGCGTATAAGATAAGCCCCCTCGGTGACGCCTCTGATAATGAAAGCATTCTGACCTTTCGTGAGCGCCTGTTTTAAAGTTGCAATTTCCTTTCCTGATATATCGAATAAGGCAATAAAAGTCTCTCCTGACAGGGGCAGGTCAAATAGCATCCTCGAATAATCTTTCATGGGGTTGGGTGTGAAAGTGATCCTGTTATTAATAGCAATATTTCCAGACTCTATCCCCGTTATAACATTCATCAGGTGCAATATATCACCCCCATTAATTGTAACAAATGTGCCCTGTGTCAGGTTTTCCACCTTGACGGAAGTAACTGTCGTACTGGCGCCTGTGCCCGCAAAATCAAGAAGTATATCCTGTGAAAAAAGATTCTCAGTCTTACCCGACAGCAGTATTGCACAAACGAGAACGATAATGATGTGGCAGTGTTTTTTCATATTCATTATGATAATATCCGATAATATTAAGAAACTGATCAGATAATAAACTTATAAAAAAAATGCAATACATATTAAAATAGCTCTCATTTAATTAATGCCGGCGCAATAAAACTAAAACAAATTCTGTATTACACTGATCATTACAACGGTATTGATAAATCTGTAAAATATAAAGTCGTTTTGTTTAGAATCTCTGTGTCGCTCCATTATTAAATCAATTTCTTACTTTTGCGTTTTGTTAATTGTAAAATTCTGAAGTCGGAAGCCAATAATAGAATTTTCCACGGGGAAAGCTTTCCGTACTTTATTTAAACCTGATTCTGAAATGAAGATTTCATACAACTGGCTGAAGGATTATCTTGATATTGATGTCGATCCGTTTAAATTATCCGTTATACTCACCGGCATCGGCCTTGAGGTGGAGGCTATGGAAGAATGGGAGTCTATAAAAGGTGGATTGAAGGGTGTCGTTATCGGTGAAGTACTTACCTGTAAAAAACATCCTGATGCAGACAAGCTTTCAGTGACAACAGTAAACATTGGCGCCGGTGAACCATTACATATTGTATGTGGTGCTCCAAATGTGGCTGCCGGACAGAAAGTGCCTGTTGCAACAGCCGGAACCTTTGTTTTCAAGGGAAACGAAAGCTTTGAAATAAAGAGATCCAAAATAAGAGGCGAAGTCTCCGAAGGCATGATATGTGCCGAAGATGAGCTTGGCCTTGGAACACTCCATGAAGGTATCATGGTTTTAGATAAGAATGCTATTCCCGGAACTCCCGCATCAGAATATTTCGGAATAATAAAAGATACCATATTCGAAATAGGCCTTACCCCCAACAGGATCGACAGTGGTTCTCATTTCGGTGTTGCAAGGGATCTGGCCGCCTATCTGAATATTAATGAGAAGATTGAAAAACAGGCAATTAAACCTTCGGTAGAAAATTTCAAGCCTGATAATAATGGAAATCATTACGAAGTAATTATTGAAAACAAAACCGCCTGTCCCAGGTATACGGGCATAACCATCAGCAGTGTAAAAATCGGTGAATCACCCGACTGGCTGAAAAACAAGCTCAAAGCTATCGGCCTTAACCCAATCAATAATGTCGTCGACATCACTAACTATGTCCAGCATGAGATAGGACAGCCTCTGCATTCTTTCGATGCCGGCATGATAGAAGGGAAAAAGGTAATAATCAGGAATCTGCCCGACAAAACCAAATTCATTACCCTCGACGGGACAGAACGCTCCCTTTCGTCAAAGGATCTTATGATCTGCAATGAGAAAGAGGGTATGTGTATTGCAGGAGTATTCGGAGGAATAAAGTCAGGCGTTTCTGCCACCACCACCAATATTTTCCTTGAGAGCGCTTACTTCAACCCGGTATCTATAAGAAAAACGGCACGAAGGCATGGACTGAATACAGATGCTTCATTCAGGTTTGAAAGAGGTGCAGATCCGGAGATAACAGTCTGGGCTCTTAAAAGGGCAGCCATGCTGATCCGGGATCTGGCCGGCGGAAAAATATCATCTGATATTGTTGACGTTTACCCCGAAAAAATAAACCGTAAAAAAATTGAAGTCTCCTATAGGAATATCAGCAGGCTGATAGGAAAAGTGATTGAACCGGATATTATTAAAAGAATATTCAACCTGCTCGAAATTACCATCCTGAAGGAAGATGAGAACACCCTTCTGCTGGAAATACCTCTTTACCGTGTCGATGTCCAATGTGAAGCTGATGTCATTGAGGAGATCCTCAGGATCTATGGATATAACAATATCGAGATCAACAACCACGTCAATTCCACATTGTATTCACCTGAGAAACCTGACAGGGAGAAACTGCAAAATATAATTTCTGATATGCTTACGGCAAACGGATATTCAGAGATCATGTGTAATTCGCTGAATCCGTCGTCATTCTATGAAAATGAAGACTTCAGCGCCGAACAACTCGTAATCCTTGCAAATCCTTTAAGTTCAGACCTTAATGCGATGCGCCAGTCGCTTCTGTTCGGTGGCCTGAACTCTGTGTCCTGGAACATTAACAGGCAGAATCCTGACCTTAAGCTTTATGAATTCGGAAATTGCTATCATTATAAAAAATCAGGCAATAACCCGCCTGCGGTGGACGATTATGTTGAGAAAAAGTCGCTCGACATCTTTCTCTCAGGAAACACCGGACTTCAGCGCTGGAATAATAAACCGGAACCAGTAAATTTCTTCAGTATAAAATCAATTGTGGAAATGGTACTTTCACGGCTCGGCCATAATCCTGATGATCTTCCAAAAGGAACCTGCGAAAAGAAGTATTTCGCAGAGTCGATAACCTGGACATTCAGGAACAACGTGCTTGCAGAAGCCGGTAAAATTTCAAAAGGATATCTCGCAAAGTTTGATATTAACCAGGATGTCTATTATGCTCACATAGAATGGGATGCTGTTCTTTCAACAGTTAAGGGCCATAAAGTATCCTACTCTGAGCTCCCAAAATATCCCTGGGTAAGGAGAGATCTGGCACTTCTTGTAGATAAAACTGTCAGATTCAGCCAGATCAGGGATATCGCCCTCAAAACTGAAAAACATCTCCTTAAGGATGTCGATCTGTTTGACGTTTATGAGAGCGAATCACTTGGTGATAACAAGAAGTCATACGCTGTCAGTTTTATTCTCAGGGATGATATTAAAACGTTGACAGACAAAAATATAGAAAAAGTAATGAACAGCCTTGTAATGGCTTTTGAAAAGGAACTTAATGCCAGGATCAGGTAATGGTTAAATACAGGCTGGAATTTCTCAAGGGTGATATCACCAGGCTTAAAGTTGATGCAATCGTTAATGCAGCCAACAACTCCCTGAGGGGCGGAGGCGGTGTGGATGGAGCAATTCACAAGGCTGCAGGCCCTGAACTTCTTGCAGAATGCGAAACATTAAATGGTTGCGATACCGGTGCTGCAAAGCTCACCCGGGGTTATAAGCTCATGGCCGGATTTATTATCCATACTGTCGGCCCTGTCTGGTATGGAGGATATCGCGATGAACCGGAAATGCTGGCTTCATGTTATTATTCATGCCTGAAAATAGCTAAAGAAAAGAAGTTTAAGTCAGTTGCCTTCCCCTGCATATCGACAGGGGCATATGGTTTTCCGAAAGATCTCGCAGCCACAATAGCGGTGGGTGAATGTAAAAGGTTCCTCATGAAGAATGATTTTCCCGGGAAAGTGATATTCGTGGCTTATGACGAAGAATGTTTTGAGTTCTACAGAAAACTTCTTGAGAAATGAATTCCCTGATCAGGTCCTTAAAGGACTACCTGTCGATGGTAAAGTTCAGCCACACAGTATTTGCCATGCCGTTTGCACTTATCGGTTTCACACTGGCAGTTACCCGGACAGACAATGAATTCAGTATCAGATTGTTCATACTGGTAATTCTGTGTATGATCTTTGCCAGGAATGCTGCAATGAGCTTTAACAGGATTGCTGATACCAGGTTTGACTCACTTAATCCACGAACAAAGAACAGGGAATTGCCATCGGGCAAAATCAGCAAAAAAGCTGCAATAATTTTTGTAATCATAAATGCTGTCCTATTTATTATAACCACAGGTTTTATTAATATGCTTACACTGGCCCTTTCTCCAGTTGCACTTCTGGTAACTCTCGGCTACAGCCTTACTAAAAGGTTCACCTCATTATGTCACTTTATTCTGGGACTTGGATTGAGTCTTGCCCCAATCGGTGCATATATATCAGTTACCGGTAAATTTGCACTGCTCCCGGTTATATATTCATTTATTGTGCTTACCTGGGTGAGCGGTTTTGACATTATCTATGCTCTCCAGGATGATGACTTTGACAGGACTAATAATCTTCGCTCACTGCCATCAGCAGCAGGTAGAAAAAAAGCACTTTTAATTTCGATAGCTGTCCACAGCATAACATTTATCCTTGTTCTCCTTGCCGGATACCTTGGCAACGGAGGTGTATGGTTCTGGACAGGGAGCGCTATCTTTACCTTTTTACTTGTTTACCAGCATTTTATAGTAAAGCCTGACGATCTGAGCAAGGTCACTCTTGCCTTCGGAACCACTAATGGAATTGCAAGCATTCTCTTTGCAGCATTTGTAATTCTGGACCTGTTGATAAGAAGCCGGTAACCTTGAACTTTAACTTTCATGTGTCATCCATATTATTTTTTTTTGTTACTTGCCAAATCTTAAAAATTCCTTATGGAAGAAGTTATTATTAAAGAGGTGATCACTACAAAACAGTTACGTGATTTTATTTACCTGCCGGAGAAAGTGCATAAAGATGAACCCGACTGGCTCCCTCCTATTTATATGGATGAGAAGTTGCTCTTTAACAAGAAGAAGAACAAATCATATAAGTATGCAGAAGCAATACTACTGCTTGCATACAGGAAGGAAAAGCCTGTGGGCAGGATCATGGCAATCGTTAACAACAGGTACAACGAAATCAATAAGGAATACCATGGTCGCTTCTGTTTTATGGAATGTTATAACGACAGGGAAGTCTTCCATGCTCTCATTTCCAGCGCTGAGGAGTGGGTCAGGAAAAAGGGCATGACAAAAATGGTCGGTCCGCTTGGATTTTCGGATAAGGATCCCCAGGGATTTCAGATAGAAGGGTTTGAATATCCCATGTTCATTACCTCTGCAAGTAACTCTTCATATATGGTGGATCTTATCGAAGCTGAAGGATACCAGAAAAAAGTCGACCTTGTGGATTACCTGGCAAAAATGCCCCAGGAGTTGCCGGAGATATATAAAAAAGTGCTTTCGCGGGTAGAAAAAACTGAAGGTTATAAAATAGTTGAGTTTGAAAACAAGAAAGAGCTCAGGAAAGCTATTGTTCCGGCTCTTGAGCTTATGAACGAAACATTCTCCGAAATATATGGTTTTGTGCCACTTACAGATAAGGAGAAAGTGGAGTTTGCGAACCGTTATATCTCGATCCTTGATCCGAAGTTCATCAAGGTGGTTGAAGCTAAAGGACAATTGATCGGCTTTGCCGTGGGGATGCCCGATGTTAGTCCGGGCATTAAGGCCTGCAGAGGCAGGTTACTGCCCTTTGGCATTTTTAAAGTGCTTAAGGAATCAAAACGTTCAAAGAAACTTATGATGATGCTAGGCGGCGTCAAAAAGGAATACAGGGGTAAGGGAATTGATGTTCTGATGGGAGTCAAGATCCTTGAATCTGGAATAAAGCAGAAAATGGAACTTATTGATAGTCATCTCGTCCTGGAAAACAATACAAAGATGAGGGCTGAATATGAAAGGGTTGGCGGGAAGGTTGTCAAGAAATTCCGGATATACCAGAAAGATATTTAACCTCTGTAAAATAGACCAGATTTGTTCTTTCTGGATCAGGATAAGCAATTTTCCGATCAGATAACCTGCCTGGTTTATCTCTCCCGGAAATTCCGGCATCAGAATCTAAAAATAAACGATAGTCCCAGTATCTCCTTGAACTGGACCCTGGCAGTCTTTTTAGCACCTGGTTCATCATTTATTGGCGATTTTGTATCATCGTCAAATATAAGATGTGTGTTGAATCTGACATCAGTGAACCAGTTAAGATTCGCGGTAAGGATCATCTCCCAGTCGATATCGATATTTTCCGGATTGTTGATATAGTTGGTAAAGAGCTGAAGCCTGTTGGTTACTGTAATTGTCTTCAGAGGCTTATACTCATTTGTTATCATGAAGCTTGCACCAGGTTCGTTTTTCGATTTCCGGTCAGCAGGTATACCATATTTGGTCTGATCAATTGCATCAACTCCCTTAGTGCCGGTTGTATCTGTCACAAAAGTCCCCTTATATGAAAAGGGAGAGAAGTTAATTGATGTGGTCTTATTAGGCTTATAATCAAGGCCAAATCCAACTGTAAGAATACCAGGGTTCATGAATTTTGAAACAAGCGTCCGTGAATCATCATTCGCATATGTCCACCCTTTGGCTAACTGTGTCTTGAAAAGAAGTATGGCACTGAAGTCAAATTTACCAAACGCTTTATGATTGACTTTGGAGTTGGTCTCCAGAAGGTCGAGATTCTTACGTATCCCGTTTTCGTCGGTCCAGATAAGCCCGTATTTTAATCTTGCAAAGTTGTTTGATGTAACCTTATACTGTTTGTTATTATAATCGGCATAGCCAGTAATATCAAGTGTACTTGAAATGCTGCTTTCGCCTCCTTTTACCCAGTTATCCATATGTGCCTGGTTCAATGCAAATGAAGCCTCAGACCTGTACTTCCAGTATTGTGGTTTTATAGCTATCTTCCTAACATTCTGTAATTTCGACCTGTCGATCTGCTGAACATCCACACGTGCATCAACATTCATTTGTTGTTTTGACGGTCTTACAAAGCCAATCCCGTTTTCAAGGTACATGGCAATAGTATTCCTCGACTGTGCCCCGATCCAGACCGTCGCCGAATCGTAAAGGTTTGTTTTCAGCCAATGTCTTTGCAACATCCCCGACCGTGAATTCAGCCACACAGGAGTCACTGTCATTCCACCGCCGGTAAAGAAGATAAGGCTTGAATCCCTCGCCTCAATAAAATTCATAAGGAGCTTAACAGCGGCTGCAATTGAATCGCTCTGGTATGGATAATCATAGAATGCAAACGGGAAATCCCGGGAACCTAAAGTTACCTCATGAAGAGTATCAATGACCACAAGAATTGTCGTATCCTTAAGGCCTTTCACCGCAGGTGGGCCGGTTTGTGGTTCAGGGATCCTGTTCCCGGCAAGCATCAGTGAATCTGCGTTGCCACCAACGTTCAAGGTATCTTTATTTACTAAACTGTCAGCGGGTATGATGTATTTTGGATATGAGACAAAAGGGATTTTGAGCTTTAATGGCTCCCAGATATAAAATTTGTCCCAGCTCACATCGAGAGAATCGAAAGGATATTTCTTAAGAAAAACCTCGGCAGAATCGTATGGTTTATGGGAAGCTTCAAATACAACCTGTCCGATAGCCACACGCAGTGGATCAGCAGGGTCTTTCCAATACTGCATCCTTAGTTTTTTCTGAAGGAATTTTATTGCCTGAATGGTAGTAAGGTCAATAGAATCAGCACTGTAATTATCGCTGATAATATAACCACATTTTATTAAAGAATCAATTACCGGCCCCGGTAAGCCCCTGCTTATTACTGTTTCCTGAGAGAAAGCTGATAACCGGACTGCAGCTAACAATAAAAATACCAGCGTTCTGAAAATCCTTCTGTGCATTATTGCTCCATTAGATAATTTACGGGTTGAATATATCACAAAATACTTTTAATTTTACATTTTATAAATCTCAAAAAAAATGGTAGCCGTTTCGATAACGGAAAACTGGCCTGATAATATATACAGGAATATTAAAAACCGGGATTTTTATGCCTTTTGCTGATCGCTAAGATCAGAATTTCAGTTATTTACCATTACATTCCTTTAATTTCATTTCTTATATTATTATCATTTTTTAATTTTTATATATGCAACTACCATTTATAGAACCATATAAGATTAAAATGGTCGAGCCTCTTTACATGAGTACAAGAGACCAGCGGGAAAAGTGGATCAGTGATGCCCATTTCAATCTTTTCAACATTAAAGCAGAACAGGTAACTGTTGACCTTCTTACCGATTCAGGAACAGGTGCCATGAGCGACAGGCAATGGTCGGCCCTTATGCTGGGAGACGAAAGCTATGCCGGGGCCTCATCGTACTATAATCTTAAAAAAGCAATAGCTGAAATTACCGGGTTTGAATATTTCCTTCCCACACACCAGGGGCGGGCCGCAGAAAATGTCTTGTTTTCAGCCCTGGTAAAAGAGGGAGACCTGGTCCCCGGAAACTCGCATTTCGACACAACAAAGGGACATATAGAATTCAGAAAAGCAATACCTGTCGATTGCACAGTCGACATTGCATCCGATTTTATTGCGCCTGATCCTTTTAAGGGAAATGCCGACCTTGATAAACTTGAGGATGTCCTGAAAAAAAATCCGCGCGAAAAAATAGCATGTATCATTGTCACTATAACAAACAACACTTCAGGAGGTCAGCCGGTAAGCATGGCAAATCTCAGAGGCATCAGGAGTCTCGCTGATAAGTTCGGCGTGAAATTCTTCCTCGATTCAGCCCGTTTCGCGGAGAATGCCTGGTTCATTAAAACAAGGGAAGAAGGCTATTCTGATAAAACCATCAGGGAAATCGTCCGTGAGATGTTTTCCTATGCCGACGGCATGACAATGAGCTCAAAAAAAGATGCTATAGTCAATATGGGCGGTTTTATAGGTTTCAGAGATGAAGAACTATTTAAAAAGGCTTCAGCATTCAACATCATCTATGAAGGATTCATAACCTATGGAGGCATGTCAGGACGCGACATGAATGCCCTTGCACAGGGACTTTATGAAGGAACAGATTTCGAATACCTGAGCTCAAGAATAGGCCAGGTAGCTTACCTTGGATCTAAAATGAAGGAATACAATATCCCTGTTTTACAGCCTTTTGGAGGACATGCAATTTTTATTGATTCAAAACAATTTCTCAGCCAGATTCCTGATGAAGAGTTCCCTGCACAGGCGCTTGCCGTGGAAATATATATTGAGGGAGGTGTCAGAGGCACTGAAATAGGTGCCCTGATGGCCGACAGGGATCCGGTGACAAGAGAAAACAGGTTTTCCGGTAAAGAGCTGGTAAGGCTGGCAGTGCCACGCAGAGTCTATACAGATAATCACATGGATTATGTGGCAGCAACAGTAATAAATGTTTTCGAAAAAAGGGCAACAGTTAAGAGAGGATTCAGGATCAAAAGAGAAGCCCCGATCCTCAGACATTTTACCGTAGAACTGGAAAGATCAAAATAAGAGTTTGAAAATCTATTCCAATTCCTTTCCTTTGCAGCGCTAAAATTAAATTATGCGCGATCTTACTACCGGCCACGAAGGAAAGCTGATTTTCCAGTTTGCAGCACCCATGCTGCTGGGTAATCTCTTTCAGCAGCTTTTCAGTGTCATTGATGCTGTGGTAGTTGGAAACTTTATTGGCAAGGAAGCTCTCGCCGCTGTTGGAGCTTCATTTCCAATAATCTTTATGATGGTTTCCCTGATAATTGGTCTTGTCATGGGAACAACAGTTGTTATCTCCCAGTATTTCGGAGCCAGGGATTTTGTAAAGGTAAAACGGGCGATCGATACCATGTATGTTTACAGTACAATTGCCGGTTTGATTACAACAATTGCCGGGATTCTTCTCGCAGAACCTATGCTGAAGCTGCTCGGACTTCCGGCGGAGATAATGCCACCAGCTGTACTTTACCTGAGAATATACTTCGGCGGAATAATTATTTTCTTCGGATTTAACGGTACAAGTGCCGCTCTCAGGGGCCTCGGAGATTCGAAAACCCCGCTCTGGTTCCTGATAGTTGCTACAGTAGCAAATATAGTACTGGTACTACTTTTTGTCGGCGTTTTTAAATGGGGCATTGCCGGGGCAGCATATGCCACCCTGCTTGCAAATGCAATCGCCTTTGCACTGGCAATATACTGGCTGAACAAAACACACAAACTCATAAGGATAGCAATAACAGGTCTTCATTTTGACAGGGAAATATTCAGACAGAGTATCCGGATAGGGTTACCAACCGGTATCCAGCAGACTTTTGTTGCACTGGGAAACCTTGCATTGATGGGAATAGTCAATACTTTCGGAACTGATGTGATTGCAGGTTACTCGGTAGCCAGCAGACTCGATACCCTCGCAACAATACCTGCCATGTCGTTCTCGCAGGCCCTCTCAACATTTGTAGGCCAGAATATCGGTGCAAATAAGATCGGCAGGATAAAAAAAGGACTCAGATCGACAATGAAGATGTCGGGCTCGGTTACAATTGCCACCACACTCATTATTGTTTTTATGGGTCACATCATTATGAGTCTGTTCACAAAAGACACTGAGGTGATCCGCATAGGCGACCAGTACCTTACGATCGTCAGTATATTTTATATATTGTTCACTCTCATGTTCATTTATACAGGCCTCATGAGAGGTGCAGGCGACACCCTGATACCGATGTTCTTTTCACTTATCTCATTGTGGCTGATCAGAATACCGATGGCTTACCTGCTGTCAAAACATCTTGGAGTTACAGGTGTCTGGTGGGCTATACCAGCCGGCTGGCTGATTGGACTGGCACTTGCGTTTATATATTATAAATCCGGACGCTGGAAAAAGAAGGCAGTTGTGAAATTTGACGATATTAGTTAACTTTCAGTCTGATTTAAAACCTCCCGGAGATGATAAAATCAATGACCGGTTTCGGCAAGTCAGTTGCTGATATACCACAGAAAAAAATATCAATTGAGTTGAAATCTCTCAACTCAAAGTCTCTTGATCTTAATGCAAGACTGCCCTGGCTTTATAAAGAAAAAGAATCTGAAATCAGGAATATCATAAGCCAGAAACTCGACAGAGGTAAAATTGACCTATCGATAAATTTTGATGTCCTGGATGCAGAGATTGTTCCGGTGATAAACAAAAATGTAGTTAAAAACTATTACGTGCAGCTTAAGGAAATAGCCGGTGAACTTAAAATAAATGCCGACGAACAGCTCCTCTCAACAATTATGAGACTGCCTGATGCACTTAAAACAGAGAAACCTGAGCTCTCAGAGGAAGAATGGCTTGTCGTGAAAGAAAAGATTCATGAAGCGGTTTTACAGCTTGACGGATACAGGATTGAAGAGGGTAAATCCCTGGAAGCTGACCTGATAAGGTGTATCGGAAAGATACTTACTTTCCTTCAGGATATTGAGAAATTTGAAGGCGACAGGATCAACAAAATAAGAGAACGACTTAAAGCATCCCTGGCAGAAAATGTCGGAGTCGAAAATATTGACAATAACAGGTTTGAACAGGAGATTATCTATTATCTCGAAAAGCTTGATATTAACGAGGAGAAAGTCAGACTGAAGAAACATTGCGAATATTTTCTTGAGAAAATTGCATCATTACCGCCTAATGGCAAGATACTCAACTTTATAGCTCAGGAAATGGGTCGTGAAATCAATACTATCGGCTCAAAGGCAAATGATGCCTCTATGCAGAAGCTGGTTGTTATGATGAAAGATGAACTTGAAAAGATCAAGGAGCAAAGTCTTAATGTATTATAGGCTATTTCTGATAAATTCAGGATCATACCTTTTCCGATCAGGCAGAAAAATTCAGTTTAAGTGTTTTCGGATCATGTAAAAGATTTCAATGAAAGGGAAGCTTATTATCATATCAGCACCATCGGGAGCTGGAAAATCAACAATAGTCAGGCATCTTCTTAGCTCAGGTCTTAACCTTGAATTTTCCATTTCAGCCACTACGAGAGCACCCAGAGGCCTTGAGAAAAATGGCAATGAGTATTACTTTATGCAGGTAGGCGAATTCAGAAAAAGAATTGATAATAATGAATTCATTGAATGGGAGGAAGTTTACAAGGACCAGCTTTACGGGACACTTAAAAGTGAGATCGAAAGAATCTGGGGGCATGGTAATCATGTTCTCTTCGACGTAGATGTCCAGGGTGGCATAAACCTGAAAAAGATTTTCAGCCAGGAGGCCCTCTCAATCTTTATCATGCCTCCGTCAATAGAAGAACTGGAGAAAAGACTCTTAAAAAGAGGAACCGATAATCCGGAAAAAATAAAAATGCGTGTGGCAAAAGCTGCTGAAGAGATGAAGATGGCGGTTCACTTTGATATTATCGTAATTAATGACAACCTCAGGCACGCTGAGAAAGAGACTCAAAATATAGTTAGTGTTTTTATTAAAAGCTAAATGGCGAAAATAGGTTTATACTTCGGATCCTTTAATCCAATACATATCGGTCACCTGGCAATTGCCGGCTATATGACTGAATTCACACCGCTTGACCAGGTCTGGTTCGTGGTTAGTCCTCATAACCCTCTGAAAAAGAAGGAGACACTCCTGGAGGATTACCAGAGGTTATACATGGCGCAACTCGCTATTGGTGACAATGAAAGGCTGAAGGCTACTGATATTGAATTCAAGCTCCCTTCCCCTTCATATACTATTGATACGCTTGCATACCTGGAAGAGAAGCATCCACAGCATGAGTACAATCTTGTTATGGGAGAGGACAACCTATATACTATTCACAGGTGGAAAAATGCCGACGAGCTGATAAAGAAATATAATTTATATGTATATCCTCGTCCCTATTCTCCCAGGCCCGAGTCGGTACAGCTGAATGAAATACTCACAAAAACACATATCCGCTGGGCAAAAGCGCCACTGATGGATATCTCCGGTACCTTTATAAGAAATGGAATAAAGAAAGGTAAGAATATGTCATATTACCTGGCACCACAGGTCTGGAAATACATATCCGAAATGCATTTCTACGAAAAGTGATTACCTTCCCTGACAACATATTTTTGTTATCCGCGTCTGGAGGCGAAAAAACTCTAGTCACTCCAAACTCCAAACTCCAAACTCTTAACTCCCAACTCCAAACTCCAAACTCTAAACTTCTTTTATAATCTCCATCCCTCTCTCGAGAGCCTTTTCATTCATCGGGATAAGGTTATGGTAACGTTCCGGAAGTGATTTCTTTAAACCTTTAATAACATTTTCAAGCTTTATTATAGGTTTTACTTTCAGAAATCCACCGAGAACAATCATATTGAAGACTTTCGGACTCTTCATCCTGCCTGCTTCTTCAGCAGCATCCACCCTGTAGATTGTAATATCTTTCCGTTCAGGATGACGTGTTATCCCGTTGCTGTCGTAAATTAGCACTCCACCGGGTTTAATAGAGTTCTCGAATTTATCAAGTGATTGCTGGTTGAGGATGATAGCAGTATCATAATGACGTAATATCGGTGAGCTTATCCTCTCACTGCTTATTATCACAGTAACATTTGCAGTGCCGCCACGCATCTCAGGTCCGTATGAAGGCATCCAGCTGACTTCCATATCCTGCATCACACCTGAATAGGCCATGATCTTGCCCATTGAAAGGACTCCCTGACCACCAAATCCTGCTATAATAATTTCTTCAGTCATTTTTTTCAGAGTTTTTTGTTGTTTGAGCTTTTGGTTCCTCAGGGACTTTCAGATCTCCAAGCGGATAGTATGGAAACATGTTGGCCTCCATCCATTTATTAGATTCGACAGGAGTCATCTTCCATCCTGAAGGACAGTTGGAAACTACCTCTACAAAGCATGTTCCCTGGTTAAGCTTCTGGTACTGAACGGCTTTCCTGATAGCTTTCTTTGTTTTTTTGACATTCGCCGGAGTATGGACGCTCTGCCTGGTAACATAATAGGTCCCGGGAAGGGTCGCTACTATGTCGGTCATTTTCAATGGATTTCCCATCATCTTTACATCCCTTCCATAAGGTGATGTTGATGATTTCATTCCCGGGAGGGTTGTTGGCGCCATCTGGCCGCCGGTCATCCCATAGATCCCGTTATTAATGAAAATTATGAGGATATTCTCTCCCCTGTTGCAGGCATGTATTGTCTCAGCGGTACCAATGGCAGCAAGATCTCCGTCGCCCTGGTATGTGAATACAAATTTTTCAGGGAGCAGGCGTTTTATTGCCGTGGCCAGCGCAGGAGCCCTGCCATGTGCCGCTTCCTGCCAGTCGATATCTATGAATTCATACAACAGCACCGAACACCCTACCGGTGAAACACCGATCGTTTCGGACTGTAGTCCCTCCTCCTCGATGACCTCAGCCAGGATGCGGTGTGTGGTCCCATGCCCGCAGCCCGGGCAATAGGAAAGTATATTCTCGGTCATCACGCTGGTTTTCTTGTAAACCAGGTTCTCAGGTTTGATAATCTCTTTAATTCCCGTTGCTTCTGCCATATCTTAACCTCCTATAATTTTTGATTTCAGGAAATCAACAACCTCATCAGGTGTTGTTACAATTCCTCCCATTCTGCCAAAGTGAAATACAGGTATCTTTCCGTTAACCGAAAGCATCACATCTTCAACCATCTGACCGGCACTCATTTCCACCGATACCATCATCTTTACCCTGTCTGCGAGCTCGAAAAGTCTTTTTGACGGGTAAGGGAACAATGTAATAGGTCTGAACAGACCCACCTTTATACCCTGTTCCCGTGCAAGCTGTATAGATTTCATGCAGACTCTTGCGCTTGTCCCATAGGCAACAAAAAGATAGTCAGCATCGTCCACCTGGAATTCTTCATAGCGGACTTCCTTTTCGCGGATCTCGTTGTACTTGGCAACCAGCTTCTCATTGAATTTTTCCTGCCTGTTCGGGTCAAGATCCAGTGATGTTATAATGACCCTTTCCCGTGTCGGAGGTTTGCCAGTTGTTGCCCACTGCGGAACAGTTTTTGATCTTTCTTTCTGTGGACTCAGCCATACCTTTTCCATCATTTGTCCGATAGCGCCATCTGATAGCATCATCACCGGGTTCCGGTATTTGAATGCCAGCTCGAAGCCCAGTTCTACAAAATCTGCCATCTCCTGGACCGATGACGGGGCAAGGACGATAAGATGATAATCGCCGTGGCCGCCGCCTTTTGTTGCCTGGAAATAATCCGACTGTGCAGGCTGGATGGTTCCAAGGCCGGGTCCTCCCCTTACAACATTCACGATCAGACAGGGCAGCTCAGCCCCGGCAATATATGTAATGCCCTCCTGTTTCAGGCTTATTCCCGGTGACGATGAAGTGGTCATCACTTTTTTGCCGCAGGCAGCACCTCCATAAACCATGTTAATGGCAGCAACCTCACTTTCGGCCTGGAGAACAACCATACCTGTAGTCTTATATGGATCGGCTTCCATAAGGTACTCCAGGATTTCGCTCTGGGGAGTAATCGGATAGCCAAAATAGCCATCGGCTCCGGCGCGGATCGCAGCTTCTGCAACCGCTTCATTGCCCTTCATCAGTCTTAATTCTCTTTCCATTATATTTTTGTTTTATAGACAGTTATGACACCATCCGGACATACCATTGCACAATTTGCGCATCCTATGCAAAGGTCCGGATTTGCAGGAAATGCATAAAAATATCCCTTATGGTTGACCTCTTTGGCCATTGCGATCGTTCCTGTAGGGCAGGATACCATGCACACCTCGCAGCCTTTGCACCTGTCAATATTGACAACTATACTTCCTCTGATCTTAGCCATGTCTCTTATTTTATTAAATGGTCTTTATTAAATTTTTCAAGTCTTTCTTTCAGGTCCCCGAACATATTTCTCGGAACCATCGAAACACATGCCCTTAATCCCTCCCGTTCGCTACCTGTAATATTCAGCGTGATAGCACTTATTCCATACCGCAATAATTCTTTCAATAACATATTACCTGTCATTCCCGGATAGGAGACTGTGAAATAAAACCCTTCAGCAAGTGGTTCATCGAGGTCCCTGTCATAGGTTATGCTGAAACCGTTCCCGGTGAAAAGCTCTTTCATTATAGAAGCTTTCTCAGCATACTCCATCAGCTCGTCACGAAAATGATATGTACCATCATTTGTCGCTTTAAGAAGGGCCGAAAGTCCATATTGCACACTGTGGCAAACGCCTGCTGACAATCCGTACAAAGCCCCAAAGATAATTGAATGTCCAAATTTATCCGATGAATAATATCTTAAAAGATCAGGATACGATCTTTTAAACAAATGGTCGGAGATTGCAAGCATGCCAATCCTCTGTCCTGCAAAGCTGAATACCTTGGAGCTTGAAATCAGGAGAACATAATCGTCGGTATAATTTGCGACAGTAGGCTGGTATGGCGGTTTGCCCGGTACTGAATAATCCTTTCTGAAATCCATTCCGAAATATGCAAGATCCTCTATGACAATAACATCATACTTTCTTGCCAGCTCCCCAATTATGGAAAGTTCTTCTTCAGTAAAGCATATCCATGAAGGATTATTCGGATTAGAGTATACAAGTGAGGAAATTTTACCGGTTCCCAGGTAAGACTCCAATTTTGATCTTAACTTTTTCCCTCGGAAATTATAAACATCAAAAGACTGGTAATCGTGCCCAAGCATCCTTACCTGTTGCTTCTGAACAGGGAAACCGGGGTCGATGAATAATGACCCCTCCTTGGAACGGTCATTCCTGTTAACAACGAGAAATGTTGCCATGCCTCCCATCATTGAGCCGACGGTAGGGATGCATCCTTCAGGTCTTATATCCACATTCAGGAACAGCTTTATGAACCTTGATGTTTCTTCCTTCAGCGAAGGTATGCCTGAGATATCAGGATATAGCGAGGCTACCCCGCTCCTGAGCGCTTTAATTTCAGCTTCAATTCCGATTTCGGGTGCCGGAAGGCCGGGAACACCCATCTCCATTCTCACGAATTTTATACCGGTCTTTACCTCGATCAGATTAACCAGGTGGGATATTTCCCTGATAGATCCATACCCTGGTTTAGGTAATCCGTTGTCGATGGCCAGCGACTCAATTATTTCTTCAGAAATTGGTATCATTTAAAATATCAGTAAATTCTTTTATCAATAACACGTTTTGCTTTCCCTTCACTGCGTTCAATCGTTTTGGGTTCAACCAGTGTTACTTTGATCCCCAGCCCTGTAGCGCTTTCGAGATTATTCTGAAGCTTTTCCCTCAATGACTGGAGCTGGCTGATCTTATCCTGGAAGAATTCGTCATCCACCTCTACCTGGAGTTCAAGGGTATCGAGGTTATTTATCCTGTCGACAATTATCCTGTAATGAGGATTTATCTCTTTTATATCAAGCAGGACTGTTTCAATCTGTGAAGGAAATAAATTAACTCCCCTTATTATAAGCATATCATCACTCCTTCCAAGACACTTGTCCATTCGTACCATCGTACGGCCGCAGCTGCACTTTTTAAAATTCAGTTTTGTCAGGTCGCGGGTTCTGTATCTTATCAGCGGAAGTCCTTCTTTTGTCAACGTGGTAAAGACCAGTTCCCCGGTTGCTCCTTCAGGAAGTGGTTTGAGTGTTTCGGGATCTATTATTTCAGGGTAAAAATGATCTTCATTGATATGCAGACCATCCTGTACCATACATTCGCTTGCAACACCCGGCCCGATGACCTCGCTCAGACCATATATATCAATTGCTTTGATTTTCAGCTTATTCTCTATCTCCCGGCGCATATTCTCAGTCCATGGTTCAGCACCAAAAACACCTGCTTTCAGTTTAAGGTCATCCAGTGATATGCCACTTTCGTGAATAGCTTCAGCAAGATAAAGAGCATATGAAGGTGTACAAGCCAGGACTGTTGTGCCAAAGTCACGCATAAGCTGAAGCTGCCGGCTGGTATTTCCACCGGAAACAGGGATCACTGAGGCACCTATTTTTTCCCCGCCGTAATGAAGGCCCAGCCCGCCGGTAAATAACCCGTAGCCGTAGGCGATCTGGATGAAATCATGCCTGTTCGCACCGGCACAGGTAAGGGTCCTGGCCATTACTTCAGACCATGTGGAAATGTCGTTTCGCGTATATCCGACAACAGTAGGTTTGCCTGTTGTTCCGGATGAAGCATGAAGCCTGACGATCTCGCTCATGGGAACAGCAAAGAGGCCGAAAGGATAATTGTCGCGCAAATCGTTCTTTGTAGTAAAAGGTAGCTTTGATATGTCATCGATCGATCGGATGCTCTCAGGTCCGAGTCCGGCTTCCTGCATCCTGCTCCTGTAAAAGGGAACATTGAAATAGACCCTGTCAATTGTTTCCCTTAACCTTTCACTCTGAACACTTTTCAGGTTGTCGCGATCCATGCATTCAAAATGCCTGTTCCAGAAATCCATCATTAACCTATACCTTCTTCTTAATTAATTAAATTTTATACAGATCACTGGCTTTAAGCAGTTCCATTTCATGATCTTTAAGTGCCGTGATTGCACTTTCATTGTCGGTGCAACGAAGGATAATTATCGACTTCTTGCCTGTTGAAAAAGCATATGTGTATTCAACACTTATCTCAAGATCCGAAAGTATTTTGAGGATCTTGGCATAATACTTCGCTTCATCGGGTGCCATTACAGAAATGACATCGGAGATATTTACAGTAAAATGGTGTTCCTTAAGTATTGCCCTTGCCTTTTCAGGATCAGATACAATAAGGCGTAGCAGGCCGAATTCTGAAGTGTCAGCAATACTCAGGGCTGTAATCCGGATATTCTCGTTTCCCAGAACTTCGAGCACTTCCGCGATTCTTCCTGATTTGTTTTCAAGAAATACTGATAACTGGTTTATTATCATAAGAACTGATTTACATTTTTCAGGATTGCCAATTAACTCATTTTTAATTACTATCCAGCCAGGCTATGATGATTATCACTTCTCAATTCGCAGGCGGGCATCAACCACGGTTATTGCGTCAGGTGTTCCAATGAGAGGATTGAGGTCCATTTCCTTTATTTCTGTTGCGAACCTCAGCAGGCTTGATAACCTGACAATTATTTCCGCAAATTTTAATTCATTGATTCCAGGTTTGCCCCTTGTCCCGTGAATGATCCGGTAAGCTTTCAGGCTCCTGATCATTGAGATCGCTTCATTCATGGTAAGTGGTGCAAGTCCGGATGAAAAGTCACCGAGAACCTCAACAAAAATACCTCCTAGTCCACATAATATCACGTGTCCGAACTTCGGCTCATATTTTGCCCCTATAAAAAGTTCGGTCCCGGTTAACATCCTCTGAACAAGGACAGCTTTTACATCCTTGATCTTCATCATCCTGGTGAATTCTGCCTCGAGGTGCGTTCTTGATTTTATGTTGAGGGTAACACCGCCAACATCTGATTTATGTACTGGTCCGATAACCTTTAAAGCCAGTGGAAAGCCAACTCTGTCGGCCAGTGATATGAGTTCCTTCCTGGTCTTCACCACTGCTTCTTTCACAGTCGGGATGCCAGCTGCGGCCAGGAGCTTCTGTAGCATAACAGGCTCAAGATAACCTTTTGGAGCACTGTCGATTATTTTCCTGACAAGGGGAACGTCAATATCCTTCAGGAATATCTTTTCGTCAGCCGGGAAAGGTGTATTTGATATTCTGGTAAGAGCTCTTCCCAGCACGACCTCATCGGGGAAATTAATATGTCCCTTTTCCAGGAAATAATCAAGTTCATTATGAGAGCTGGCAACAGACGGAAGTATGGGAAACAGAGGCTTGTCGCATTCTTTTATTTTCCTGTGAAGGAGATCATAAATTTCCGACATATCATTCAACCCGTTGCTGCCAAAGATGACTGTCATCCCGTCTATCTCCGGCATTTTCTTGTCGACATATTCAATAATATGATCAAGCTGTTCGCTTGTAGCTGTGGCGATCATATCGATCGGGTTACTGGCAGAAGCCCCGGGGTTCATCATGGCAAGAAGATTGTTGTGATGTTCTCCTGATATTTTCGGGATATTCATTCCTCCTGCCGACAATGCGTCGGTAAGCATTACTGCCGGTCCCCCGGCATGAGTAATTATGGCTATGTTTTTGCCTTTCAGATGCTTATAAAAGAAAACGGAGGCTACGGTGGTAAGCTCTTCCCTGCCCGAGCATCTTACTATCCCTGCCTTCCTGAAGAGGGCCTCCACTGCCGAATCTGATGATGCCAGGGCCCCTGTATGTGATGAAGCAGCCCTGCTGCCTGCCTCGCTTGTACCGGCTTTGATGGCAGCTATGTGACACCCTTTCCTGATAAGTGATGATGCATGATGAAGAAGCTTATCAGGATCATTTATGCTTTCAACATATATGAGCTTTACCCTTGAACTGGTCTCAGGATCAAAGGTGTTATCCCAATATTCCAGGACATCCTCAACACCTGTCTGTGCGCTGTTCCCTACAGAAAAAATACTTGAGAAATTAACACCTTTCGGGATAGCTGATTCAAAAATAAACACTGCGGTTGCTCCTGAACCCGATACAAAATCACATCCCTGGCTGCTCAGCCGTGGTACGGGTGTTGTAAAAATCCCGTTGTATGCCGGAGTGATGACTCCGATACAATTTGGTCCGATCAGGCATCCGCCGGCATTACTTATAATTTCTGAAATATCATGCTCCAGCTTCTTCCCTTCTTCGCCTGCTTCACTGAATCCTGCGGAGATAATTATAAATGCTTTTGTACCTTTTTCATTGACCAGGGTGGTCACTGTCTGGAGACAGTATTTTGATTGTATTGCCAGAATAGCCAGATCAGTCTTAGGTAATTCCTGGATATCACGGTACGACTTTACGCCCTGAACAATGTCCTGTTTTGGATTGACAACATACAGATCGCCTGCAAATTTGCCATCAATAATATTCTTAAGGATTTTACCTCCCGGTTTGAAAAGATCATCCGATCCTCCGACAACGACTATACTGCCCGGATTTATAAGTTTTTCGATTATCATGTTTTAAATTAAGGTAAGGAATGAATTATTCTGGGATCAACCTATTATCAGAAAATCCTATAAACCATAAAACCGCTTCAGAAATCCTACATTCTGAGCTATTGAGTATAAATAAATTTCTGATCTATAACAATTTAACAAATCCATACCCTTGTTAATCGATAAGGCAATATAATAAAAAATAATAGTCTAAAACAGGACAGCCGGCATATTATTAAACATCTTAATAACCATACCGGTTTCCAGAAAAGTTACCGCTTCAGCATTTTACAAAAGGTTGCTAATGTATTTCACATAATTAATAATATTTGTTATTTACCCTACTTATAAAAAATTAAATTTGCAGGTATTAAAAACAAAATCTGCCATATAAAATACCTATGAAAAAGCTATTATCTCTTTTCCTCCTGGCGATGCTGACCAGTTTAATTTCAGTATCCTATACACAGAATATTTATTCTGATCCCGATGGACCAGGCTATGATGAGAACTGTACTACAATAATGGTAGGAAGGCTGGCATCGACAGATGGCTCGGTAATGACTTCGCACACCTGTGACGGGAACTACAGAACATGGCTCGATATAATTCCTCATGCAAAACACGAGAATGGATCGATGCACCCGGTATACTGGGGAACACTTCATACCGAGGAAGCCTGGGATATGACCAATGTTACAAAAAAAGGTGAAATACCGGAAATAGCCGAGACATTCGCATACCTGAGCACAGCCTACCCATGTATGAATGAAAAACAGCTCGCCATCGGAGAAACAACGATTTACGGAAGGGAGGAACTAAGGAATGAGAACGGTCTTTTCCTGATAGAGGAACTGGAGAAGATTGCACTTCAGAGATGTAAGACTGCCAGGGAAGCTATTGGCCTTGTTGGAAGACTGGCTGAAGAATATGGATATGCCGACCTGGCTGAATGTATAACCTTTGCCGATCCGCGTGAGGTATGGCAGTTCGAGATATCAGGCTCCGGAAAGAATGGCAAACCATCTGCATTATGGTGCGCGCAGAGGATCCCTGATGATCATGTAGGAATATGTGCAAATATTCCAAGAATATCAACCATTGATTTCAGCAATCCCGATATGTTCATGTACAGCACCGACCTTAAGAAGAAGGCAAAAGAACTAGGATACTGGGATGGCAAGGAACCGCTCAAATTCTGGAAAGTGATCAACGGGAAGAAACCTTTCGCTATTCGTGAGTTTTATGTTCTCAGCAGCCTCGCTCCAGGGCTTAAACTCTCTTTTGATGCAGAAGAACTGCCGTTTTCAGTGAAACCTGACAATAAGCTCTCGGCACGTGATGTAATGAAATATTTCAGGGAAACTTATGAAGGTACCCAATGGGATATGTCCAAAAACCTCATGATCACTGTCAAAAAGAAGGATGCTGCAGGAAACGACATTGAAGAAAAAGTTAAATCTCCAATGGCAAGCAACTGGATAAATAACGACTGGAGGACTTTGATAAACGAACTTAAGCCCGGTACGATTGAGAGACAGAGAACCATTGCGATTACAGCGTGTTCGTATTCGCATGTTATACAATGCCGCAGCTGGCTTCCGGATGAAGTAGGCGGAATTGCCTGGTTTTCATTCGACAATCCCGGACAAAGCCCCAGGATCCCGATCTTCTCAGGTGTACTGAAGATGCCATACTCTTTTACAATCTGCGGACAACAGCGGTACAGGACTGATGCTGCAATATGGGCATTCAGGGAGACAAACAGGCTTGCTACCGTAAACTGGTCGCGAAGCAGGACTCTTCTCGAACCCGCTGTAAAGGAATTCGAGCAGAAGGTAATTGATGAGCTTCCATTAATTGAAGCCAAAGTCACAGTGCTTGTCAAAGAAGGTAAGAATGATGAAGCTAAGAACTACGTGACTGCATATACCAACAGCTTTGCATTTGCTGCAATGAACAAATGGCAGGAAATGAAAGTTACACTCTGGGGAATGTACGGAAGAGGTTTCTGAAACTCATATCATGGATTTACTATGAGTGTCATATCTTCATGAAATGCGCTTTTCAGAAGCCATGGTTGGAAATAATGATTGATAAAGATCAATGAAAATAACCGATATACTGGTAAAAGACTCCTTTTCAAAAGAAGAAATAGTAAGGCTGCTCCACGCTGAGGGTGAGGAGAGAATCCTCCTGTTCAACAGATCATCAGAGGTAAAGCAGAAATATATCGGTAATAAAGTCTGGTTCAGGGGATTGATCGAATTTTCCAATGTATGCGGAAAAGATTGTCTTTATTGTGGCATAAGAAAGGGTAATAAAAACCTTACCCGGTACAATCTTTCAGATGATGAAATATTACATGCTGCAAAATTTGCTTTTGAAAATAACTACGGCTCCCTGGCACTTCAATCTGGTGAAATCGAAAGCCCTGCATTTACAAAACGAGTAACAAAATTACTCAATGCTATTAAGGAATTATCAGGAGGAAGGCTTGGCATCACATTATCAGTTGGTGAACAAAAACCTGAAGTATATAAAGAGTGGTTCGATGCCGGCGCCCACCGTTACCTGCTCAGGGTTGAATCGACAAACAGGGAGCTCTACAGCAAAATTCACCCGGATAATAAAAAGCATGATTTCCAGAGGAGACTGAATTGTCTCAGAAGCCTTCAGGAAATAGGATATCAGACCGGGACAGGGGTCATGATTGGATTACCTTTCCAGACACCGGAAGATCTGGCCGGTGACCTGCTTTTCATGAAGGAATTTGATATTGACATGTGCGGTATGGGTCCCTACATTGAACATGCAGATACACCGTTAATTTCTTATGCAGGAGAACTTCTGCCGCTCAGGGAACGATTTGATCTCACCCTGAAAATGATCGCAATTCTGAGAATAATGATGAAGGATATCAATATTGTTGCTGCAACAGCACTTCAGGCAATTGATCCTGTCGGGAGGGAGAAGGCTGTGAAGATAGGAGCAAATATCCTTATGCCCAATATTACTCCGGGCAGATATCGTGACAGCTATAAACTATATGATAATAAACCATGCACCGACGATTCAGCAGAAGATTGTCAGAGCTGTCTTGAGGCAAGGGTTTCACTGGCAGATGCAGAGGTTGTGTACGGTGAATGGGGAGATTCACAGCATTACGATAAACGACGAAACAGGAAACAGTAAGTAACCGATTATCAGAAAATCATTCTCCTCACAAGGACACCCTTAAGAGAATGAAGGTCTTTTTCAAGAAGTTCACGCTGAAGTTTGTCGCCCGTAAGTTCCAGTATAATAAGTCCTGCCGGTTCCCCAAAAAATGTCTCATTTACCCCGAGACGGGTACGTATATAGCAGCCATAAGATGTCAGCAGTTTCTGAACTGACAGGACAACATCGTAGTTCTTTTCAACCAGTATACCGAGGACCTCAATAATTCCATCAGAATTACCGGGACCTGATACCTTATTTTTATCCGAGAAGACCATTTCCCTGATTAATATTCCTCCAAGTGGCTGGAGCTCCTCAATAAGGCGCTCTGCTTCCCTGGTATCGTCTTTGAGATGCAATACAATATATGCCTCGCGGCTGCAGATGCTGTCTGTAACCTCATGGAATCCGAGGCGTGTGGTTATCACTGAGGCATGGCGGGATAAAATCTCCTGGGTTAATCCGGCTTCTTTGATCCTGTCAACGATCTTGATTCCTAAAACCTTGATCATATAATATTCAGTAATTAATATGTCGATTTAACTTTCCTTTTTTTTTATATAATACTTGTTCACCTCCGGCTGGCAAGCACTGTTTAAAAATACAGATCCCTCTCCCCTTTCTTAATTCTTTCGATTTTTTCAATTGTCGACTGCATTACTCCCGGATCCAGCTTAAGCAGGTTCTTATCTATCACTTTCCATCCCTTTGCGGCAACCTCATCTGTCGCGTAGTCACAGATATATTCAGAAAGAGTGAGTATCGCGTTCGGTGAGCAGAATCTTTTTATGAATCCGGGAACTGAAAATTCCATGAAATGTTCTCCGGTTCTTCCCATCCTGTAACAGGAAGTGCAGAATGATGGCAGGTAATCATTTTCAAGTAATTCGTCAATTACCTCTGCCAGGGAACGAGGGTCATTTATCTTAAACTGTTCCCTGTTAAGGTTCTGATCTTCATTTTGTGACGTGGAATAAGAACCCAGTTCAAGTTTGGTCCCGCCATCTATCTGGGAAACACCGTATTGCATGACTTCCATCCTTACATCCGGTGTCTCCCTGGCAGTGAGGATCATCCCGGTATATGGTACTGCCAGCCTGAGAATAGGAACAAGTTTTTTGAAATCATCATCACTGGTCTGGTAGGTAGCGTCAATATTAAGGCTTAAGGCATCCTTGATCCTTGGGAAAGAGATAGTATGTGGCCCAACATTGTAGCACGCTTCAAGATGATTGGTATGACGAACAAGTCCCAGTACCTCAAATCTCCAGTCATACAGTCCGAAAAGAGCACCTATTCCAACGTCATCTATACCGGCCTCCTGGGCCCTGTCGAGGGCTGTCACCCTCCATTCATAATCTTTCTTTTTTCCACTCGGGTGATACCATTTATATGCTTCAGGATGATAAGTCTCCTGGAAGATCTGGTACGTCCCGATACCTGACTCACCCACAGTTCTGAAACCTTCAATGGTCAGGGGGGCAGCATTAATATTTACGCGTCTAATCTCTCCATGTCCTTTCTTCACACCGTAAACCAGCTTTACAGTATGTGCAATATATTCGGGAGAATAGTCAGGGTGCTCACCGTAAACCAGGATAAGCCTCTTCTGTCCATTATCTTCGAGGGCTTCCACTTCCCCGATGATCTCTTCATCATTAAGAGTCTTACGGATAGCATCACGGTTCGAAACCCGGAACCCGCAATACTGGCAGTTATTGGTACACCTGTTCCCAACATAAAGAGGAGCAAAAAGCACTATCCTGTTACCGTAAACCTTCTCCTTCAATTCCTTTGCACCCTGTTTGATTTCCTCTGCCAGGTCTGTTCCCATTGAATTTACAAGCACTGCAGTCTCCTGAAGGGTGAGCCTGTTCTTCTCCAGTGATTTTGCAATAACCTCCCTCACCCTCTGTTTATCTGGTCGGGTTTTATTTATCAGATCCCATATCTCATCCGGATCAATAAATGGTTTCATTCTTTGATCTGGGATCCTTAATTTTTCCGGTGAAAAGCGCATGAAAATAAATAATTAATACGACTACAAAGATATAAATAAACAGGGGGTCGGGATATGATACTTATCAATATATGAGCTCTGAAATCTCATTATTTGCAAAGATCAGCTTATCTGCTGTTTTTGGTTCTGAAAATGAGACCGATCCATGTATCATCTTATGAAAGAGTATCACGGCTTTCTCAGAGATGAATTTTTCCTCTCCTTCGAAAATATGCAGTAACACCTGGTCCATTTTACCGGGTGACTCATTGATCACTACCATACCTTTTGAATTATTCCCGCCGCAAATGACAGACACTGCATAAATCCCCCTTGCGGGTAGTAGTTTGCATTCCTCAGAAATCGGGATTTGAGTAAAGGAAAATCCCATGTTTGAAACCGGTCGTCCAGGTACACCCATTATCATATAATAGTGATCGAGATATGCATTGGCTCTCTGGATATAACCTTCACTGATGGCTTTACGGATCTTTGTTGAACTCACGGTCTCGTGCTGAACTTCCTGTTCGGGAATTTCTTCTGCCTCAAATCCATATCTCTCCCTCCAGTTCCATAGCTGTTTATAATCACCTTCTTTGTTAAATCCGAAATGATGGTTGAAGCCTACCACCACTACCCTTGCATTCAAATAGCCATGAAGGTAGTCCCTCACAAATTCTTCACTGGTGGTTCTGGAAAATCCTGTGGTAAACTCTACAATAACCAGGTTATCGAGACCTGCTTTGGTAAGAAGCTCTATTTTCTCGTCCTGGGAATTAATGAGTTTCAGATCTTTACCTGCGGTTTCAGGGTACAAAACCTTTCTTGGATGAGGATCAAATGTTATCAGTACTGACTCACCATTATACTTTTCGGCAAGCATCCTGAGACGATTGAGGATTGTTTTATGTCCAATGTGAACCCCATCGAAGGAGCCGGTGGTCACAACAGGGTTTTTAATACCGCTGACATTCTGAAAACCTCTGAAAATCTTCATGTTACATTCAGAATACTAGATAGTATTCTCCTTTACAAAGTATGCTACCTTTTCTATAGAGGTTATCATATCATACTCTTCCAGAAAAACCCATGAAGGAACATTTAAGGACACCGTGGTAAAATTCAGGATACCCTTTATACCGAATCTGACAGCCTCCTCGGCAATTTCTGTTGCATAGTCAGGAGGAACTGTTATTATGGCAATTTTTATATTCAATTCCTTAAAAACCTGTTCCATCAGGTTATGAGGATAACATTTAACTCCGGAGATCACCTTATTTATCTTCTGGGGATCAGTATCAAAAGATGCTACAAGGTTAAGCTTCGACCTTTTACCCTTAAAATAACCGGCGACAGCCCTTCCAAGGTTTCCAATACCAATGACAGCTACATTCAGGCTCTCTTCTGAATCGATTATTGTGCCTATCTTCTCAATCAGTTCCTTAACGTCATAGCCTTTTCTCTGGACCGATGCATAACCAATAAGCATAAGATCACGACGGACCTGAACTGCCGTAATATGAAGACGTGCTGCAAGATCGTGAGAATAGATAAAATTTTTCTTCTCATTAAGACATTCCAGAAGAGTTCTTCTGTATTCACTCAGTCTTTCTACAGTTTTACCGGGTAGTTTCATAGTTTTTCAGGATATTGTTGATGGTTTCTTTGGCAATCTTACTGTAAATACGGTACCAAGGTCGGGTGTGCTGTCAACCTTTATGGTACCGTGGTATAATTCAATCACTTTTCTGACTATCGATAATCCCAGTCCGCTCCCGGAAATATTCTTCGTCCTTTCATTCTTTACCCTCATGAACTCCCTGAACAGATTCTCCCGGTCAGCTTCTGAGATCCCAATCCCAGTATCGGTAAAAACCATAAATACCTCGGTATCAGAACTGTCGATAGTTATTTCAGCTTTGCCACCGAACTTATTGTATTTTACTGCATTCGATAACAGGTTATTGAAAATAATTTCCATATCCTCAGGATCTGCCATTATCGTGGAGTCACTCCTGACGTCGAGGTTTATGTTGACTTCCATCTGAATGGCATAAGGTTGCACGGTGACTATCGCTCCTTTTGCCACTTCAGCAAGGTCGACTTCCTGGATTTTCTCTTCTTTCCGTTCAAGTCTGATCTTTGTGAAGTCGAGCAGGTCCATAATAAGGTTCCTCATTCCCTGGATGCGCTGCAGTGACCTGTCGATATGGGAAGCATAGTCATCAATACGCTCTCCGGCCTGTTTCTCCTGCATCATCCTCAGGTACCCTTCAAGGGCATTCAGCGGAGCTTTGAGTTCATGCGACAGAACGGATAGAAACTGGTACCTGATCTTCTTTCCTTCCTGCTTAAGCTTATCTGTTACCTTCCTGAGATAAAGCTGTTTTGTAATATTCTCGATGCTTGATTTAAGCTCCTGTGGTGTGAATGGCTTCGGAATGAAATCAGTCGCTCCGTCGCGGGTTGCTCTTATAGCGACATCCAGCGAAGCGTAAGATGTTATCATTGCAACCACAATATCATACTTTCTGTCACGCACATATTCCAGAACATCAACGCCCTGTATCCCGGGAAGCTTATTATCAAGCAGTATAATGTCTGGTTTGTTAGATTCAATAATCGCTATGCCATCTTCCCCTGTGGGAGCCTGTAAAATTTCGAATGTATAATCCTCATCCATAAACGGATAAGTAACATGGAAGTCCCTGAGTATACGTGTCACTCCGGAACGTATCCCAGGTTCATCGTCGATTACTAGTACTTTGAGGACTGCCATTTCATATCTTTAAAAGTTTCATTACTTCCTGGTCGAGCTGTTCAGCTCTTATTCCCTTTTCAAGGTAACGGTCTGCCCTTATCCACGATTTATCCTTTTCCGAATCAAGGCTGAAAGACATCCCCGTCTCACGCGAAACAGCTGTTGCAAGTATCACCGGCACCTCCGGGTATTTCTTTTTGATCTTGTAGCAGAGTATGAATCCGCTATCGTCACTCTCCATCATAAGGTCAAAAATCGCAAGATCGGGCCTGAACTTTGATATTACCGATTCTGCCTCTGCCTGGCTCTCAACAGCAACGGTCCTGTATCCTGCCTTTTCAAGACTGAAAACAGTCTGGAAAAGATAATCAGGATCATCATCGGCAACCAGAATCGTATAATCGCTCTTCTTCATTTTGTTGTAAATTTCTGATATTTTGTTTAATCAGCTGACTTTTATGATAATTATTAGCTAATTATTCCAATTTTCTAACAGTGAGTTAATTCCTTATTCTTTCCTCCTTGGTAAAACAATCTTAAAACTTGTACCGGTTGGCCCTTTAGATGGATCGGTATTCGAGTCAACAGTTATCTGCCCCTTATGCATCTTGACAATTCCGTATGCCGTGGCAAGGCCAAGACCAGTACCATGGCCGAGCCCCTTGGTTGTAAAGAAGGGTTCGAACACTTTGGCTTTGTTCTCGTCTTTAATTCCCGTACCGGTATCACTGACAGTAATAATAACGTCACTGAGAGTGTCTTCGAGGATAATGTTGATCTCTCCCCCATCAGGCATGGCATCGATAGCATTCTTAATCAGGTTGGTCAGCACCTGGACCATCTGCTCGGAGTCGAGCATGGCATCAGGGTTGGTTGTTCTGTCAGTCACCCCAACTTTAATCTTTGAAGGAACGATTACGCTTTCGAGGCTGTGGAGGGAGAGTTCTTTAAGGTTTACCAGCTGGTGATTGACCTGGTTTTTACGTGCAAAGTTCAGCAGTCCGGCGACAATCTTTTTACATCGTCCTGCCTGCTCTACTACCAGCTTAAGATCCTCTCTCACAGGATCGTCAGGATTACATTCATCAAGAAGGATATTGCTATACATTATAACAACTCCCAGTGGATTATTAAGCTCATGGGCTATACCAGCAGAGAGCTGACCCATGTGGGCAAGTTTTTCTGACTGCTTAAGCGCCTGGCGCATGGAACTCAGCTTTTCATTTGAAAGAGCAAGGTCTTTTACAGATTTATGCAGCTTTTCAATAGTATATGGCAGGCACATTTCCACTTCTGCAAGACCTTTCTTTATTGCGATGGCATGTTCCACACAGCTTTCATATCCGCATGCACCGCAGTCGAGCTGGTCCTTTTTTGTTTTCTTACCCATTGAAACGAGTACATCGGTAAGATCCTTTTCATCAGGTTGTTCAATCCTGTGATCATCAGCTTTATGCCTTACGGACAGGTCGAGTCCCGAGAATTCATTAAAAGAAGCCTGCCAGGCCTGATGGTCAAGGTTATTCATTTTCTCCAGGGCATATGAGCTGACCTGGGCTCTTCGGTTATACTGTTTCCCGTTCTTTGAAAGCCCGGGGCCCATTATACAACCTTCACAGCAAAGAAGCTCCATATGCTGGTTTTTAATAAGGCCCGCCTCAAATTCTTTAAGGGCTTCCTGGAATCCAATCCTGCCTTCAGCAGCAATTATATTTCCTGTTATTGTATCATCGTTGATACTTGCTGTCTGCAGTAAGCCCCTGGTAACCGGGAATATTGCACCACGACCACCTGAAGGCGGATCGAAATCAGAAGGATGTGAGTTTGCAGAAGTTATTCCTAACTGCAATAATATCTCTCTCAGTTCTGTGAAGGTTATTGCTTCATCAATCTCCGTACTTTCAGCTTTTTTCGCAACACAGGGGCCTATAAAAACAATTTTGGTATCTTTTCCGTACTTCTCACGGACCACCCTGCCCATTGCCACCATCGGCGAAACTATTGGTGCAAGGTTATCTGCAAGACCGGGATGGTAAAACTTTATGTAATTAACTATTGAAGGACAATCTGAGGTAATAAAAAATTCATTGCTTTCGTCAACAAGTTTCTTGTACCGTTCCGCCACCAGGTCGGCACCAAAGGAGACTTCAGTGACATACTCAAATCCGATGGTTTTGATCATCCCGATAAGCTCCTTATAATCACTAATATCTGAAAACTCAGCAGGAAAACTGGGTGCAATCATTGCTGCCACTTTGGGCTGGTCAGCGAGGAGCTTAAGCACCCTGTCGGAGGTGTTCAGGAAAACTTTTGCACCCTGGCTGCACACCTTTGTACAGTTACCGCAGGCGATGCAGCGATCCACTATTACCTCTGCCTGGCCACCAACAATGCGGATAGCCTTGGCAGGACATTCCCTTACGCAGGTGTAGCATGTCCGGCAGAGTTCTTTCATAGTGTAAACCAGCATCTTTTCTCAGTATTTATTAATAAATATTTCCTGATCCTTTTTATAACAGAACATTACGCTTTTCAAAGTGTGTATAGAAGATCTTCTTGTCAGAAATATCATTGTTCTCCTTAATCAGCTTCTCATACAGGTTCATTAATACGGGTGACTTACATGGCAGGTTCAACGCTTCAGAATCGTCAGCCTGGTAAATCATTTTAGCTCTTCCTTTCTTATCTTCCTTTGAAGCACTGAATGGCATTCCTGCCCCGTTGACACATCCTCCCTGGCATGTCATTACCTCTATAAGATCATACTTCCGTCCTGAGGAAAGTGCACTTTCCAGCTTATCAAGCCCGGTAAGTCCGTCTACAACGGCAACATTGAGATCTGTATTATCAATTTTAAATGAAGCTTCCCGGAAAGCACCCCCGGACCTCAGTTTTTTAAACGCCTGCTTATCTGCCTCTTTTTTATAATGGTCGTACCAGAGCAGTCTTACCACCGTCTCTGCATACCCGCCCGATACTTCAGTCAGTGCTGCAGATGAGGTACGTCCCGACATCGGTTCATCAACAGGTTCGGGCTCGATGTTTGTGATATCAATGCCATACAACCTGATAAGTCTGGCAAGTTCCCTGACTGTCATTACAGAATCGACATCGCTTATCCCTTTTCTCATCATTCCATCTCTCCTGGCCTCGAATTTCATTGCCATGCAGGGAGTCACCGATACCGAAAAGACCTTTTCCGGTTTTATACCTGCCTGGCCTGCAACCAGGGTCTTAATGAGTACACCTGTGGTCTGCTGCGGAGATTTTACCGTGGATAAGCTGGTGAGAAGGTCCGGCTTGAACTGTTCAGCATATTTTACCCATGCCGGACATGCTGAAATATATAAAGGGGTATCATTACCCGATGCTAATTTTTCTTTTAGCTGATCAGCAATTTCGGTAATACAGATATCGGTACCGGTACCTGTTGTGAAAACCTTTTCAAAACCAATCTTCCTGAGTATGGAGTTTAATATCCTGTCAAATTCCTTGTTATACCTGATACCCATTTCCTCGGCTATTCCTGATGCTACCAACGGAGTGTATTGTACAACTTTCAGTATCTCAGGGTTATTGAGATATTCCTGTACTTCAGTAATATTATGTTTTTCATGAAGGGCTCCGGTTGGACAAACCATAACACATTGCCCGCAGTGAATGCAGCTGGAGAAGTTAAAATCCCTGTCCATAGCCGGGCCCACATGTATCTGGCTTCCCCTGTTAATGAAATCCAGCGAGGTAGAAGTAATAACCTCCTCACATACCCGGACGCATCTCCCGCATAAAATACACTTCGACAATTCCCTCACTATTGCCGGGCTCGACTGATCGAGCCTGGGTCTTATTTTCCTGGCACGAATCCTTCTTTCCCTGATATTAAGCTCTTCCGAAAGCCTTTGTAATTCACAGTTAAGGTTCTTATCGCAATAAAGGCAATCATCGGGATGATTAGACAGAAGGAGTTCAACGATAGTTTTCCTGGCAGTTATCACACGTGGTGAATGGGTCTTTATTTTCATCCACTCCTCCACCGGCTGTGAACATGCGGTGACAAGCCTGTCCCTGCCCTCAACTTCCACGACACACATCCTGCAGGCACCTGTAGGTGTGAAATCCTTCATACGGCAAAGAGTAGGAATGATAATACCGTTGCGGTTCAGCGCCGAAAGGATTGTTTCGCCTTTTTCAGCCTTTATCTTCTTGTTATTTACTGTTATTGTAAAAAGCATGTCGCTATTTAACCTTTATTGCACTGAACTTACATATATCATAACAAATTCCGCACCCGGTGCATTTCTCCTCAACAATGAAAAATGGCTGAAGCCTGGTGCCATAGATAGCGTTTACCGGACATTTGGAAGCGCAGGCAGTACAGCCTGTACATTTATCGACATCGATAGAGAATGTTCTCAGTCCCCTGCAGATATTTGCCCTGCATTTACGGTCGAAAATATGCTCCTCAAATTCCTCACGGAAATTCTCAAGTGCGCTCATAAACGGATTTGGAGCTGTCTGTCCAAGACCGCAAAGTGATGTATCCTTCATCACCGATGCTATGGTTTCGAGCTGCATTACACCCTTGAACCTTTCCAGGGTTGTTCCTGAATCTTCGTTGACGGGTTTCTTAATTACACTGTCGAGGATTTCAAGCATTCTGCCAGTTCCTTCCCTGCATGGAATACATTTCCCGCACGACTCATTACGAATAAATTCCATGAAATACCTTACCAGGTCGACGATGCATGTATTCTCGTCGATAATTATAAATCCCCCGGCTCCCATGGGGATATGTTTCTCTGCCATCTGGTCAAAATCCACAGGCAGTTCGAGATTCTCCTTTTTTATGAATGTCCCTGAAGCACCTCCAAGCTGAACAGCTTTAAGATCTTTACCTTCCCTGATGCCATCAGCGATATCCTCAACAATAGTTTTTAAAGTCGTTCCCATTTCGACTTCTATCACTCCTGACATCCGTCCCTTTCCGGCGATGGCGAAAACTTTTGTTCCCGGGCTCTTCTGTGTACCCATTGCCCTGAACCATTCGGGTCCATTTTCCATTATCAGCGGAACATTCATCAGGGTCTCGACATTATTTATAACTGTCGGCTTTGAAAAAAGTCCTGAGGTTGTCGGATAGGGAGGTTTAAGCTGGGGCATCCCGCGTTTACCCTCAAGAGTGCTTAAAAGAGCTGTCTCTTCACCACATACAAAAGCACCCGGTTCTTTCCTTATAATAATATCTAGATTATAACCGCTCGAAAAAATGTTGTGGCCAAGGATCCCATATTCCCTGGCATTATCAATTGCCTTTTGCAGCCTCTGCTGGGCGTGTTCTGAATTCTTCCTGAAGAATACAACAGCACTCGAGGCACCGATAGCATAAGAGGCTATTGCAATGCCTTCTACCAGGCGGTGTGGATCGCTTTCAAGGATGGTACGGTCAGTAAATGCCCCGGGGTCGCTCTCTTTTGCGTTGCAGATCAGGTATCTGGATGATGCCGGGGTATTTAGAGCCTGTTTCCATTTCAGTCCGGTCAGGTAACCTCCGCCGCTCCGTCCGCGTAAACCGCTGCGCTCCACTATGTCGCAGACTTCCTCATATGTATAATGCCTGATTGCCTTGGCATAAGCACGATAGCCGCCGCGGGCGATATATTCGTCTATGCTTTCAGGATCATAACAACCGCAGTTGCCGAGAACTACTCTTTTCTGATTTGCAAAAAAAGGAAGTTCATCAATAAAAGGTATACCAGGCCATAACTCAAATCCCTTTGTGCCATGCTGGCCTGCCAGGTCGTCCTTGTTAATATCGTTATGAAAGATCCCATTCAGAAGGGGCTCTACTTTTTCTTCAGTTATATTCCTGAAGTAAAGCCTGTTTTTGCCGGGCAGCTGGATACAAACGAAGGGTTCAAAGCTCAGTGGGCCATTGCATCCTACATTTACAATTTCAGTACCTTGTTCGTTCTCATCTATGTATGATTGGATTGCAGCGCGTGTTTTCTCAGACCCGGCAATTATACTATGCGTCCCTGAAGAGATAAATATGACAGCATGCTCCAGCTTCTCACGCCTGACTCTCCTTAATACCTTTTCAGTCTCAGGGGCCAATGTATCAGAATCGGACAGAAGAACTTTGTCAATAAGGAATTTCCTCAGGTCGTCCATTTAGTCGTTTTCAATTATGAACTTTAATTTCTTTATCAGCTCCGGTATCTGTTCAGGTTTTACAGATGTATAGTATTCACCATTTACAGTCAATACAGGTCCGTTATTGCAACCGCCCATGCAGGTCACAACTTCATAGCTGAAAATTCCGTCCCTGCCTGTTTGTCCCGGAGCCAGGCCCGTTTCTTCCTTCAGCTTATTGACTACTGCCTGTGAACCATTTAGGAAACATGTTGTTCCGTTGCATATTCTCACATTCACTTTTCCTGAAGGGAAAAACCTGAACTGGTCGTAGAAAGTAGCCAGCCCGAATATTTTCGTTGTGCTTAATCCCATGAAATTGCCGACTCTTACAATAGCCTGTTCAGAAAGATGGCCATGTTCGTCCTGAATTTCCTGGAGCAGAGGGATAAGTTCTTCCCTTCTTCCTGGCTTATATTTTTTGATGATCTGTTCTATATCTTTACTCATCAGGATATTGAATCGATACACAAATATAATATTTTATTGTTAATTTAATAACAATGTTTTTTAATTAACAATTGATTAAAAAAAGGAATAAAACTGGCACAAATACATATCGTATTGATATTCTATATGTTACAGCAGGTTGCTTTAATTTCAGGAAACATATAATTATAAAAATGTTGTCCCGGACCGGTTCATATAATTAATTAAGATGATGAATTTTACAATACTTCATAAGGTAGTGCCCAGGAAAATAATTACTAAATTTGTCCTATTGTTTTTTTACAAACAATAGCTAATGGCACAGGGAACTGAAATGCACATATGTCTCGGAAGCTCTTGTTTTTCAAGAGGTAATAAAGAAGTTGTTAATTTCATCAGAGATTACCTGAAGAGGAATCACCTTGAAGACAAGGTTGTTTTCAAGGGAGCCCGTTGCATGGGACACTGCAGTAACGGTCCCAACCTCCTGATAAACGGATCGATCACTGAGGAGGTGACATTAGCAAGGATTGAAAATATCCTTGAAAAGGAATTGTCAAAAATCAAATAGAGGTAAGCGGAAGGGAAATTTATGAAAAGTCCAAAACCTGTTCTTCGCATTGACGATGCAAAATGCAGAAATTCATACTCCTGTGTACGTGTTTGCCCGGTAAATGCCATTGAAGTCAGACCACAGAAGGAGCATCCGACAATCCTTACTGACAGGTGTATCGGTTGCGGCCTCTGTTATGTATCCTGTTCACCCAGGGCAATAGAGTTTCGCGATTCCAAGGAAGAAGTAAAAGCGCTGCTGGCTTCCGGGAAAAAAGTAGCAGCTCTTATTGAGCCGGCTATTGCTTCGGAATTTGACGATATAACCAATTACAGGAAATTTGTGGCAATGATCCGGCAGCTTGGATTTGAGTATGTCCATGAGGTATCCTTCGGGGTCGATCTCATAGCTGCAAATTATGCAGATCTTTTCAGCAAGGCAGAGGGTAAATATTATATTTCAGCCAACTGTCCATCAATTGTGAAACTCGTTGAGAAGTTCCATCCCGAAATGGCACCCAACCTTGCGCCATTGGTCTCTCCGATGATTGCTACAGCAATGGTTGTGAGGAAGATGTATGGGGAGGATGTTCCGATGGTTCAGATAGGTCCTTGCATTGATGCCAAGGATGAAGCTATGCTATATGATTCCGGCAACCTTATCGCAGGTGTTCTAACATTCATTGAATTACGCCAGCTATTTGATGAATTCAGGATCCAGGAGAGGCTTGTAAAAATGTCTGACTTTGATCCGCCTCACGGATACTGGGGAGCACTATACCCGGTACCGGCTGGGATAATCCAGGCAGGTGGTATTAAACGCGATATGGTTTCAAGTCGTGTGATCACAGCATCTGGAAAGGAAGATGCTCTTGAAGCAATAAACGATTTCGATAAATATGCAGATACAATAAATCATCATTTTAATCTGTTCTTCTGCCATGGCTGTTTGCTTGGTCCGGGAATGGAAAATCACAATGAGAAGTTCAGGAGAAGGTCACTTGTAAGCCGCTATGCCGAGAAGCGGATTAGCACCCTCGACAAAGCCCTTTGGCAGAAAAATATGGATAAATGGCTCAATCTCGATTTTTCAAGAACTTTCAGGCCCGACGACCAGAGAATTCCTGAACCACCTGAAGAAGCTGTCATGGAGGTCTTGAAAATTGTAGGGAAAATAAATCCCGAGGAAGAGCTAAACTGCGGTGCATGTGGTTACATGTCGTGCCGTGATTTTGCCTCGACTGTTGCAAAAGGTCTGGCAATACCTGAGATGTGCCACACCTTTAACCTTCGCAATAAGCAGGAATATATTGAAACATTAAGACAGACAAACCGGAAACTAGCGGAAACGAAGAAAGCTTTAAAAGAATCTGAAGAGATAGCATTGCGCGAAAAGGATATGGCCCAGAGCGCTTCAGACATGTTAAACAACATGCTTGACAAATTACCTACCGGTGTTGTTATAGTCGACAATAATCTTAAGATACTTCATTCAAACCACAGCTTTATTAATATTATCGGCGAAGATGCCAAAGCTATCTCCGAGGTAATCCCCGGTCTTGCCGGAGCCGATCTCAAGACACTTATCCCTTTTAATGTTTACAATATGTTCACCTTTGTAATAAAGGAGGATGAACCTGTTGTAAGCAAGGATATCCACTTTGAGGATAAGATGCTGAACATCTCGATCTTCCCGATAAAGAAAAACAAAATGTGCGGTGCAGTGATCCGCGACCTCTATTCTCCTGAAGTACAGGGTGAAGAAGTGACCAACAGGGTAAGCGAGGTTATAGATAAAAATCTCGAGATGGTACAAAAGATAGGCTTTTTGCTTGGTGAAGGAGCTGCCGAAACAGAGCAGATGCTCAATTCAATTATTGAATCGTACAGGAAGAGAAACAGCCAGAATAAGAAGATCTGATATTCTTGAAAAAAGATTTCTATATAGAAGTCAACAGCCAGCAGAGGAATTACGATGAGGAGAGGATCTGCGGAGATGTCTTTCTTAACAAATATATTAAGGAGGAAGACAGGGTCATTGCTGTGCTGTCCGATGGCATGGGACATGGCGTTAAGGCAAATATCCTGGCAACACTCACTTCCACAATGGCTATTAACTTCACCAGGGAACATAAGGAAATTGACCGTATTGCAGAGATAATAATGAATACGCTTCCTGTTTGCAGCGAAAGGAAAATTGCCTATTCAACTTTCACTATTGTCGACGTTGAAAGCAGCGGGAGAGCCAATATACTTGAATATGATAACCCTCATGCTGTTATCCTGAGGAAGAACCAGGAGTTCGATCCGGGATGGAAAAAAGTGGTTCTTGAAAAAGGAAAGCACGCCGGTAAGATCCTGCGCACGTGTACCTTCATGCCTGAAAAAGAGGACAGGATAATCTTTTGCTCCGACGGGGTGTCGCAGAGTGGTATGGGCAGTGAACTTTATCCTTTTGGCTGGGAAAGGGATAACATTGCAAATTATGCTGCAACACTTGTAACGAGCGAATCATCCATATCGGCATCAATGCTGGCTGCCAAGATAGTTACGATGGCTCATAAAAACGATGCCTACAAAGCCAAGGACGATATAAGCTGCGCTATTCTCTATTTCCGCGAGCCCCGCAAACTTATGATATGTACCGGTCCCCCTTACGAAAAAGAAAAAGACAAGGAACTTGCCGGCAAGGTTAAAAGCTATGAAGGACGGGTCATTCTCTGCGGAGGGACAACTGCCGATATTATTGCACGTGAACTGAACAGGACGATTGTCGATGAGCTGATCTTTGAAGATCCGGAATTACCGCCCGAAAGCTTCCTTGAGGGCATCGACCTCGTGACGGAAGGGATACTGACCCTTCAGAAAGTAAATGAAATACTTAAGACATATAATAATAGTGTCCGGTTAGGTAAAGGACCAGCAGACAAGATCGTAAAGATGCTGATGGAAAGCGATGAGATCCACTTCATTATCGGGACAAGAATAAACATTGCACACCAGGATCCTAACCTGCCGGTAGAACTCGAAATACGACGCACCGTTGTAAAGCGTATAGCCCGCCTTCTTGAAGAGAAGTGGCTGAAAAATGTGACCTTTGAATATATTTAGTGACAACTGGCAGGTAAAGAAAATTGCCGGCAGTATTTAGCAAACTGCAAATTCTTATTCCCTTAACAATTCATTTTTCCTTCTTCTTCCAGGTATCTCTTTACTCTTTCGAACAACAAAGGCTGGATATCAGGATATGTCAGGTTATCAGGAAGGATATCCACTCTCTTTACCTCAGCTATTTCAGATATATCGGGGATTTTACCAATGCTTCTGACATCAGCTTTGTAGAGTCGCCCGTAACCGGTTTTGCCGTCTTTTTCCACCGAATAAGAAGCCACACATTGAATACCAAACTCAATAGCGCCGGTTTCCTCAACAAGTTCCCTGGAGGCTGCTTCATCGGAGGATTCTCCTTCTTCAATATGCCCGCCTGGAATCTCCCATGTCGTGCGTTGGTTGTGCCTGACCACTAACCATTTACCATTATAAATGGCAGCAATAACAGAGTAGGTAAGTCTGTCCTCAGGTATAAAGCCTGTATCATAGAAATTCACATGTGTCATATTTACCGAATATAGCTCTGCGAATGTATAAATATTACCATTAATTTTGAGTCAGTGTTTTTTGGATATAACTTTACTCCTATGCTTATCCTGGTTATATTTCTTCTTACCCTCGAATTCCTGACATTCCTGGTCCTTAAGGAGCATTTCCTGGTAAGGTCAAAGACCAGGTTTTACGTCTTCCTTACAATTAATACCCTGCTAAGTCTCCTTTTCTGGTATGTATTATTAAGAAGTATCACATTCCGTGGAAGCTTTGACACTCCTTCAAATATTGTATTCCACATGTACCTTGCCTGGATGATAAGTTCAGTAATCGTTCCACGGTTCATTCTCATCTTTCTGCATTATGCCGGCAGGCTGATCAGGATCAGGGAGAAAAAGCACTCAAGGGTACTGACAAATACAGGAATAACGATCTCGGTAATATTCTTATGTGTTATGGTTCTCAGCTCAACAGCCGGAAGATTCAATATCAGAACTGAAGAAGTTACAGTGAACATCAAAGGACTGGATTCCAGGCTTGAAGGATTAAGAATTGTCCAGCTTTCCGATATGCACCTGTCAAGTTTCTATAATCATCGCAGGCTCATGGAGAGAGTTATCATAAAAGTCAACAGCTTAAAACCTGATCTGCTAATTAATACTGGTGATTTTGTAAGTTACGGATGGAGGGAATTTGCCAGGTTTGACACAATATTCTCAAAATCGGTGAGCAGGTATGGCAATTATGCTGTACTCGGCAACCACGATATGGGGACATACCTGCCAAATTCTACCAGTGAGGAAAAGAGTGACAACATCAGGAAAATGAAGGAGCTGATTACAGCATCAGGCTACAGGCTGCTTGACAATGAACATATTTTCCTTGAAATTAATGGAGCCAGGGTTGAACTTCTTGGTGTTGAAACTTCGGGACGCTACCCCGAAATGATCCATACCGATGTAAGGCTTGCTATGAACGGCACTGATACTGCTGACTTAAGAATAATGCTTCTCCACGACCCTAACCAATGGAAAAAAGATATTGTTGGAAAGACTGACATTGAGCTGTCATTTGCAGGTCATACACATGGGATGCAGATTGGCATCCTGACAAAAAAATTCAGGTGGAGTCCGGCCAAATATATCTATCCTGAATGGAACGGACTGTTTACCACAGGTAACCAGTATCTCTATGTAAACCGCGGGTTGGGAGTCCTGGGCATACCGTTCAGATTATGGATGCCACCCGAAATAACTGTGCTTACACTGTCTGCAGGATAAAAAGGAAACGGGTGGTACAGACTGCCACCCGTTTATATCACCCACATGATCTGAGAACTAACCTTACTAACCTAACTAACCTATGATAAGAATGTCTGTAATATATTTTGAATCGATATGGGATAATCTGTTTTTATAAGTAATACAATCTTTTAAACTTTTACCCTATTGACAACAAAATTATAGTGTTTATTCCCCTCAGGGAAAGAAATAAAGGGATTTAATATATAATTAACATTTTCAAAAAAGAATTTAAGAAAAACAGGAGCCGGCATTTAATATCCGGATGTAGCGGGAATAAGAATAAGCCCGCGAGAAATGTCAGATAGTGCTGTGACGCATCAACATATTTTTTGTTTACCATTACTCTTATAATATTAAAAGTGGATAGCGAAATTAAATATTCGGTCATCTTTTCCCGCAGAAGATCAATAAGCCTGGTTGTGAGTCCGCATAAAGGGGTAATTGTGAGAGCACCTTACAGGACGTCGATCAGATCGATAGAAAAATTTGTGGAAGAAAAATCCGTCTGGATAAGGAAACATCTTAATAATTATTCCACACTTACCCGGCTGAACCATCCCGTGATCTATTCAGGTGGTGAGAGATTGTTTTTTATGGGTAAGGAACATTACCTGAAACTGACGGAATCTCCTGAACCATTCATAAAAAGATATGACAATATTATAGAGATCGGTATAAAAGACACAGGCAACCATGCCAGGATCAGGGCCATGCTCGACAGGTATTACAGGCAGATGGCTGATGATTACCTTAAAAGCAGGTTTGTGCAGATTATTGAGAGATATGCAGGTATGGGATTTTTTCCCACCGGCTTTATAGTAAAACCCCTGAAGAGCAGGTGGGGCAGCTGTTCTTCTCACGGGAGGATAACAATAAGCAGTGAGCTTATAAAACTTGATCCGGTATATTCAGATTATGTTATCATACATGAAATATGCCATCTTAAACATCATAACCACGGAAAGGAATTCTACAGCCTTCTTGAATCGATGGCACCTGGTTATAAGGTTATCCGGAAAGAATTGGGGAAATACCTTACAAGATAGAATACTCCTGTCCTCTTGCCGGAATCTCAATGTTTTTATAACCTTCTTTCTGAAGCTCAGCCACATATTTTTTCTGAGTCTCATATTCGCCGTGAACGATAAATACCTTTTCCAGCCCGGTCTTCTCCTGGCAATTAAGGAACTGTATCATTTCCCGGTAATCAGCATGACCAGAAAATGATTCAATTTTTCTTATATCTGCCCTGACAGGATAAACGATACCATGAATAGAGACCTCAGGTGCACCAGAAAGTATTCTGGCGCCGAGAGTCTGGGGTGAGCAATAGCCAACCGCAAGAACAGTATTTTTCGGGTCCGAAATATTATTTGCAAGGTGATGTTTTACCCTGCCGGCTTCCATCATTCCAGATGCTGAGATGATAACACATGGTTCCTTGTGGTCGTTCAGCTTTTTAGAATCTTCCTGTTTGCTGATATAGAACAACCTGCTAAATCCGAACGGATCCTCATCTGAATGAAGCACCCTGCGGAATTCATCATTGAAACATTCCGTATGTACACGGAATACAGATGTGGCATTAACTGCCAGGGGACTGTCAACATAAATGTCGACACGGGGGAGCTTACCCTCGTTGAAAAAGTTATTTAAAGCAAATACTATCTCCTGGGTGCGACCAACGCTGAATGCCGGTATTATCAGTTTTCCTCTTTTATGGACACATGTTTCCACAAGTACGCTGAGCAGTTCTTCTTCGGCTTCCACATTATTATTGTGAAGCCTGTCGCCGTATGTGGATTCAGTGATCAGGACATCAGCCTGGGGGAATGGCAGAGGTGAAGCGAGTATCCTGTCGACCGGTCTTCCGATATCTCCCGTATATGCAATTCGCTTTATCTGACCATTCTCGATTATCTGAATGTTTGCAACCCCGCTCCCCAGCATATGACCGGTGCTTGTAAACCTCACTTTGATATTTTCATCAATCCTGAAATTCATATCATAAGGGACACCAATAAACTGGCTCATGCATGCAACAGCATCCTGCTGGGTATATATTGGAGTAACCATTGGAAGGCCTTTTTTTGCCCGTCGTTTGTTGAACGTATATGTATCATGCTCCTGGATGAACCCTGAATCAGAGAGCATTATGGCACACAGGTCACGGGTTGCATTTGTGCAGACCACCGATCCCCTGAAACCTCTTTTGTACATATATGGTATCAGTCCGGCATGATCGATATGTGCGTGTGTAAGCACAACGTGATCGATCAATTCTGGTTCGAAGCCCAGTTCCCGGTTCATTCCGTCAGTTTCAAGGCCTTTACCCTGGAACATTCCGCAATCGAGCAATATTCTCTTATTCAGATCGGTTGTTATAAGATGCTTGCTTCCTGTAACTTCACGGGCAGCCCCGAGAAACTTGATTTTCATATAGATCAGTTTATAATTTTCAAATTCTTATTCCCAGTATTGTAATGTCATCAACCTGGTCGGAGTTACCTTTCCACTTCATAAATTCATTTTCCAGGATATTCCGTTGCTCGATCATCGGACGATAATAGATTTCCCTGAGAAGGTTCCTGAACTTCGCCATTTTGAACTTAACCCCTTCTTCACCACCGAACTGATCAGTATATCCATCGGAGAAAATGTAAAGGGTATCTCCCCTGTTAACATTAATGACATGGTTGGTAAAAGGTTTCTCACCCCCATAATGTATCCCAATTGGCATTCTGTCGGCACGGAATTCCCGGAATTCCCCGCCCTGGAATATTATAAGAGGATTGAAGGCTCCGGAAAACTGAAGAACGTTCCTGTTTTTATCAAGAACACAGAATGCCACGTCCATCCCGTCTGCTGCCTCCCCTACCATACCGGTCTGGTGGAGGGCTCTCATGGTTTTATTCCTGAGTAGCTCAAGTACAGTGTTGGCGTGCAGGTCGTGGTTATTGGCAATGATCTCATTCAGGGTCGATATTCCCATTGTGCTCATAAATGCACCGGGAACCCCATGCCCTGTGCAGTCAGCAACCGTGAAGAATATAGCTTTCTCATCCTCTCCTATCCAGTAAAAGTCTCCGCTGACAATATCCCGTGGTTTAAAGTAAATGAAATAGTCGGAGAAAGATCCCCTGAAATGTTTCTCCATGGGGAGCATAGCCAGCTGTATCCTGCCTGCATATTCTATGCTGGCAGTAATCTCCTGTTTCTGGGCAGCTAATTCCGCAGTCCTTACCCTGACTTTTTCTTCCAGTATCCTGTTCTGAAGCTGAAGCTGTTTTTCCCTGAAACGAATTATGAAAATAATCAGTGAAAGTCCTGTAACTGCAATCAGTATGTAAAACAAAAGCGTCCTGGTAAATGGAGCTGTAATTGTAAATCTGACAGATTTGACACTGCTTATGTTTCCCCAGATATCTTTTGCCCTGATCTGAAGTACATAATCCCCGGGTTTGCTGATAGCCTTTTCATACCGGGTATTTTCAGACCATTCTGACCATTCAGGCATCACCTTAAATATAAAATACTGATACTGGGTAGTATTTTCCTTCAGGTATCCCGGGGCGACGATCTCAAAATGTATCACATTATCACCCCTGTCAAATTTGATATCATCAAGGTCAAAGCTAACACCCCTGTCATTTTTAATGCTCTTGACAAGGATATTTATTTCAGATCCTGATTCAGATGATCTCTTCCGGTCGATGCCAAATAGCCTGTTCCTACCGTCAATAATCCAGATCTTATCATACTCCACACCTGCAAAAACAAGGTCGTCAAACAGCCTGAATAACGACAGTTCCCTGTCGTCAAGCACTCTTACGGTTTCAAGGGACACCCATTTGCCATCCTGCCTGATAACGGGGAAATTTGACAACGGCATGAGATAATTTCTTCCATTTACAAAAGCAGTTCTGCTTATATAAGGATCGAACCTGTCTTCTGTTTTATTATAAAAATGTACCTCAGATTCTGTGAACAGGAAGAGTGTATCGTTTATAAACCGGAGTAAGTAGCGGTCGGGATAATCCTTTTTAATCTTATAATTAATGTATCCCCTTGCTGACTGGTTTTCTCCCAGGTCAACCCTGAATATCAGGTTGTCGCCTCCGAGCCAAAGAGTATTGCTGTTTTCGCGACTTACAGAATAAATAGGATCAACAAAGGTCTGATCCAGTGCCTGGCTTTTCCATTCGCCCTGGAAACAGCTGACGAACCAGCATCCCTCGGAAGTTGCTATATAGTAATAGCCATCAAAGGGCTGCCATCTGATATATGTGATGTACTTTCCGGGGATAACAGGAAGAGCTTTATGATCCTTAATAACATATAGACCTTTGTTTGTTGCAGAGAGGATACCGTCTGTCGTTCTGACCAGCTGGCGGCATTTTTCATTCAGCCCATCCACTTTCTTATAAACAAAGTTTATAGACTTCAGCCTGCTGATGGTTTTGCGTGTATAGCGGACAACCGGTTTTGTATTCTCAATAGTTTTTTTCTTCTGTCCGGTTTCAATAACTGGAGATTCCTTTAGTGTCTCATTCTTCTTTCCGAAGATCCGGCTGAAGATATTGGTCCTGGAACTCTGCTGCTCTTTAGGAGCTTCAACAGCAGCAGGCTCTTTGGCAGAGGAAGCTGATGAGACGCTTTTTACCATTACTTCAACTTCGTCATAGTTTTTGACCTCTTCCAGGTAGTAAACTCCTTCGCTGGTGGCAACATATAATTCATTCCCGTACCTGAGTGCGGCAGATAAATTTCCTTTAAGCCCGGGGAATATCGAATAGTTTTCTACAGGAAGGCACAGGTCAGCTCTTGAGAGTCCGTACTGGTGCGACATCCACAATCCGCCAGAAACATCACATCCTAATGCATAAATCTCATCATCAGGAAGTTCAGCCTGGTTATTTATTGTATATAGTACTTTCCCGGAATATTTCTGAGCAACCAGGACACCTCCGTCGAGTGTCGAGAAAGCATAGGCTGTATCGCCAAGGGAGATGCCTTCTGAGAGTATGTTCTGCCGGAGGTAACCATCATCTTTAATGTTATAATCATAGTATTTTATTCCATCGAAAAGGGCAAGTGTTCCATCACTTCTACCTGTCAGAACAAGCTTATTATCGTAAGGCAGAGAAAAGAGAATGTTGGTCTTTTCGGTAATATAACCTGTGACCAGAGGAAAGAGTGTGTCGCTCTCAAGCCTGTATAATCCTTTGTTTAAAACATTAATAAAGGTATTCCCGAAGGATATGAACATCCCGGTAAACGGGGAACCGGCACCTGAGGTAAGAATAAGGTCCTGCTTTCCTTTATCAAGGTCATAGCGAACCAGGGACTGGTCGCTGCAGAACCATGCAATTCCTTTGCTGAAGACAATATTTGTAATTACACCTGTCTTTGCAGAATCGCCTGATAATGAGACATACCTGTAGTTTTCCCTTTCACCTTTTTCCAAATACCCGAAGTTATTGTCTCCACCTATATAAATCCGCTTATCGAAAGGATTCTTTTCAAGAGTATAAGGTATTGTGGCTATGCGCAGAGAGTTCCAGGCAATACCATCGAAAACTGAGATACCCTTTCGGTTTGCAAACAGCATTAGCTGATCTTCATCCTGGCAGATTGACCAGCTCTGGTTCTCTATTTCCCGGCTTTCAAAAAAATGAGTAAGAAATGGCGAGCCTTGTTGTGCTGCCGTTGCAAACACTATAAATAAAGCAGGCACAAGTAATATGCTCCTTTTCATTTAATAATGATTTTCAGATACTTTATACAGGACGTTAAAATTACAAGAAAATTTCAAATGACATGAAATATTAAGCAGACACAGTTTTTAATATGAATAAAGTTATATCCTGATCAGATAAAAAGATTAAGCACCAGCACTCCTATCAGACCTGAGATGCCGATCGAAGTCTCCATAATTGTCCATGACCTCAGGGTATCTTTTATGCTCAGGTTGAAATATTCCTTGAAGAGCCAGAAACCTCCGTCATTCACATGACCCAGCATCAGGCTGCCAGACCCTATTGCCAGTACCATCAACTCAGGCTTAATACCTGATGTGGCAACCAACGGCAATACTATTCCTGCGGTGGTAAGTCCTGCCACAGTTGCAGAGCCGACACAGAAACGCAGTACTGTTGCGATGAGCCAGGCCAGGAACAATGGAGATAGTGTTGAAGTGCTCAGCATATCCCCGATATATTTACTCACCCCGCTATCCACAAGCACCTGCTTCAATGCCCCCGCGCCCGCAATGAGAAGCATAATAACTGTCAGGCTTACAACTGAATGCGTCAGAGAGCTCATAAGTTCCCGTATTTTTCTTCCTCTTGCAAGGCCAAGGGTATAGACAGCGATAAGAACAGATATCAGCATGGCAACGACCGGGTTACCAATATATCTGAATATCTTTCTTATTAAATTTCCTTCATCCAGCACAAAACCCGCAATTGTTGAAATGCCAATGAGAATAACAGGCATAAGGGCAGAAAAGAAACTCACCCAGAATCGCGGAAGGTCTTTCTCGTCTAATGGTTTTGTGCTTACAAATTCCTGTAATGGTTTTGCATCAATTTTGCTCAAAGCTTTTGACAAAATTGGTCCTGAAATAATTATTGCCGGTATTGCTACAATAATTCCATAGATCATTGTCTTTCCGAGGTCGGCATTGAACATGGCAGTAATTGCCGTTGGTGCAGGATGAGGAGGTAAATATCCGTGTGTCACTGATAATGCAGCAAGCATAGGAAGGCCGACATACAGCAATGGGAGGCGTGTGGTTGCGGCAACTGTGAAGATAAGAGGGATCATCACAAAAAAGGCGACATCATAAAAAAGTGAAATACCGACAATAAAGCCGGTAAGCATAAGCGCCCATTGAATATTTTTCTTTCCGAAGGTCTTGACCAGGCCCATTGTTATGCGCTGGGCTGCACCGCTTTCGGAAACAAGTTTCCCTAACATCGCTCCGAAGCTCAGTATCATTAAGATAAACCCCATGGTATTACCTATGCCTTTTTCTATCGAGGTTACAGCATCAGATACTGTCATGCCTTCGGCGAGGGCCACCAGAAGTGAGACTACCACGAAGGAAATAAACGAATCAAACTTGAATACAAGGATTAAGACAAGCAGAAGACAGATTCCAATAATAAAAATAAGAAGCGGCATATAATCAATCAGTTAACCGGTAATACATACTATTTAATCACCCTTCAGTAAGTTTCTGTCTTCCATCGAGACCTGGTTCATGTTTCAATGGGAATTTCACAGGCATATTGTCGCGTGTCGATCTGTAGATAGCTGTAAAAAGCTCAACAACATTCCTGCCATCTTCTCCCGAAACATATGGAAGACGGTTATCTTCAAGAGCCTTAAGGAAATCCTGGATCTGAAGCTGCATATAATAATCCATCGGATCATGTTTCCCGAATGCTATTGTATCTTCCTTTACCCATTTTTTCAGAAGCTTTTCCTCACCAGGTATTGTCCACAGATCATTTACCGGTGGCTCCGCAATGCCTGTCATTCCTGCTATAAACATAGCGCCACCGTCGGTCTGAACACCTACTGAAGCTCCATTATCACCATGGACATGCACTTTCCCATAAATGCCTGGTTTCTGAGAATTGCTCACAAGAATATTTCCTATAGCACCGCTTTTGAATTTCACAATTGCCAGGGCAGTATCCTCCACCTCTATGTATGGATGATTCAGGTTCCTCCAGATACCGTAAACCTCATCAATTTCACCCATATACCATAGCAGGAGATCGAGCTGGTGAGGCGACTGATTGACAAGCACTCCCCCGCCCTCTGATTTCCAGGTACCCCTCCATGCATCGGAATCATAATATGCTTTGTCGCGCCATCCCAGTAAGGTAACTGCTCCCAATGCGGGATTACCTATCTTTCCTGCTTCAATAGCTTCTTTCACCCTTCTTGCGGGTTCGTACCATCGTCTCTGGCTTATTACACCAAGCTTTACATACCTGACCTTGCAGGCATTGATTATCGCATCACAGTCCTGGAGGTCGGCAGCCAGCGGTTTTTCAACAAGTACGTTTGCACCTGCCTCGGCAGCCTCCACTGCCGGCTGACGGTGAAAAGGATGCGGGGTACAAACCACAACAAGGTCTGATTCATTTTCAAGTACCATTTGCCGGATACTTGTATGTGATTTTGTTTTCCACGTCGAAGCAAAGCTCTGTGCATTTTCAGGAGTACGGCTCCACACACCGGCAAGTCTGGCATTTGGAATATTGCGGATTGCACGGGCATGAATGTGTGCCACTTTTCCACATCCGGCGATTGAGATATTGTAGATCTTTTCTGGCATTAATCTGTAATTATGGTACAAGGATTACCTTACCGAGATCCTCTTCCTTCTTCAATAACCTTTCAAACCACATGGCACCTTCCGACAGGGGGGCAATGGCTGATATCTGATCATCGACTGAAAGCCGGCCCTTCATCAGGTGATCAAGGATAATTTCATATTCACCACATATTGCACAGCTCCCCCGGATAGTCATTTCACCTGTAACAACCTTCTGCAGAGGAAATTGTATTTCAGCTGACAGATTGCCGACAAGAATCACTGTTCCTCCCCGCCTGGTAATTGAAAAGGTAGTGTTCACCGGATCGGTTTTACCTACAGCTTCAAATGCAATATCAACACCACGACCCGAGGTAATTGATTTAACTTTCTTTTCGATATCAGGTTCTGCTGTCAATAATACCATATCAGCACCTGCTTTCTCAGCTTTCTTCAATTGGTTCGGGTTAGTGTCAATTGCTATTATCGCCGAGGCACCTGAAATCTTCAGAAGCTTGACAATAAATATCCCGATCATTCCTGTTCCGACTACAGCACATGAAGCACCTGGTTTGATGCCTGACAGGTTTATTGCATGCTGGGCAACAGCTGCTGCCTCCACCATTGCTGCCTGTTCAAAGGTAACTGTATCGGGGATACTGTAGAGAATATGCTGTGGAATAGCTATATATTCTGCGAATGCTCCGTTCCTTCTGTATGTCCCGGGGGAAACTCCGAGTACCTCCCGGTTGTCGCTTAAGTTGTATAAGCCTTTCCGTGTATACCAGTCATCGAGCCTGTAGACAGTGGAGTCAAAAGTAACCCTGTCGCCGGTTTTCCATAAGCTTACATTACTGCCTGTCCGTGAGATTACGCCGGATGCTTCATGTCCCATAATCAACGGCGGGATCCTCCGGCCTGTACTGCCGTCAAGTCCGTGGATATCGGAACCGCAGATACCACATGCCTTAACCCTGACAATAACTTCATCAGGAGCAGGTTCCGGATCAGGAACATCCTTATATACCAGCTTATTGTATTCCTCCAGGACCAGTGCCTTCATGCTCAGGATTATGAGTTATTAATTAATGATTGCGATTGCAATGTCCATTACATTGGTCATAGTAGGACCCGTATAAACATGTCCGCCCACTGATCTGAAAAAGCTATAGGAATCAAAATTCTGAAGAAACAGAGACGGATCGGCATTCATTGAAAGGGCGAGATGGGCAGTTTCAGAATCCACGACGGCTCCTGCAGCATCTGAGTTTCCATCATTGCCATCTGTCCCTGCACTCAGGAAGGTGATACCAGGAATATCCCGGATTGCCATGGCTGTATGGAGGGCCAGGTGCTGATTCCTTCCACCTATGCCATCGCCGGTAACCTTAACCGTTGTTTCACCACCGAACAAAAGACAAACCGGCCTGGAAAGTGAACTGTTATTACGATATTTATTAATAGTTTCGACAATGAATGCAGATGCCTGGGCTGTTTCACCTGCAAGGTCGCCGGTGATGATATGAACTGAAAATCCCATTTCAGCTGCTTCCCTGGCAGATGCTTTCAATGCTGTCATATTATTGCCTGCCAGATGGAGCCATGACCTTGAGAATTCCTGGCTACCTGATTTTGGTGTATCCGGTTGGAGACCCTGGACCCCCTCATAAATAAACCTTAGGAGTGAAGCCGGCATATCATTTAAAAGACCATATTTTTCCACAACCTGTAAAGCTTCCCGGAAGTTTGAATTATCAGGGACTGTTGGTCCTGAAGCAACAACATCAGGACGATCACCGATAACATCCGACATATAAATTGTGATACTTGCTGCCGGCCAAATATGCCTGGCAAGCTGTCCGCCTTTTACTTTTGAAAGGTGTTTACGGACAATATTTATCTCATCGATAGCAGCGCCGCACCGAACCAGCATATCGTTAAAAAACATAATCTCCTGCCGGTTAGAAGAGTCGGGATAGTCGGCAAGCAATGATGATCCTCCACCGGACCAGATACAAATGACCAGGTCGTCTTCAGCAGCACTATCTGCAATACTTATAATTTCTGAAGTGGCAGCAAAGCTGTTTTCATCAGGTATAGGGTGGCCAGCCTCTGTGACTTTAATCTTTTTCAGCTTGCAGTAGTAGCCGTATTTGGTAACGATATGCCCACCTGTGATCCTGTCGCCAAGCTTCCTTTCAAGGTAATGACCAAGTGAAGCGCTTGCCTTACCAGCCCCGATTACAAAGATATTCCTGTATTTGCCCAGGTCATAGCTCTGATCACCAATTTTCAGAATTGCACCCTGCAGGTTTACATTATCATTTATAACCTGACCTGGCAGGACACCTCTTACCCCGGATAAAAAAATATGTTCAGCAATTTCCCTGAAATCCATTCAGTCTAAACTATTTCCTCAAAGTTAACTTCTAAACAAATATCTCACAATAAAAACAGGGAAGATAACCAGATAAAAGCGAAAACGACAATTCCCATTACCAGTGTCGAGGTTGAATAAACCCTGAGCATTGTTTTAATATCCAATCCGGAAAAACTTGAAATCACCCAGAAATATGAGTCATTGGCATGAGATACCATCATAGAACCGGCACCCATGGAGAGCATTGCCAGGATCTTTCCCCAGTCAGATCCGAGTCCCAGTATTTCAAGCATCGGCAGGACAAAAGATGATGTTGTAATTATAGCGACTGTGGAGGAACCCTGGGCTGTCTTCATCAGTGCAGCTATAAGGAATGGCACGAGCAGTCCTGTACCACTGCCTGCCAGCAATTTGCCGGCTGCATCACCTATACCGGTCTGGCGGATAACCATTCCGAACATTCCCCCGGCAGCAGTTACAATAAGTATTGGTCCGGCTTTTTCTATAGCTTCGGTAAAAACAGAATTAACCGATTCTATATCTTTTTTTCTTAACAGGAATAAGGCCAGTATAACCCCAATGGCAAGTGCAAAGACCGGTTCTCCAGGAAACCGGAATATTCTGAATAACAGGCTTGTACCAGTCTTATCGAATAATCCGATCAGCGATCGAATAGTTATTAGCAGCAGTGGTGTAATTATTGGAAGGAAGGACAATAAAACCGGTGGCAGTTTTTCGCTGGTCCCCTGTCCTGTAACGGAGTCCTCATCTGAAGGACTCTGTTCCATGTTTCTTGTCATAAACCTGCTCCAGAACCAGGCAGCAAGTGCACCCGGGAGGGCAAAAAGGATTCCTGCAAGAATAAGGTTCCCGACATTTACACCAAGAATACCGGCAGCAGCCAGGGCTCCCGGATGAGGAGGGATCAGGCAGTGGACAGAATACAGAGAAGTGGCAAGAACAGTTGCCATGAATGCCATCGGTATCTTCGATTTTGAGCTGAATGACTTCGCGAGACCGCTGAATATGATATATCCGGAGTCGCAAAATATGGGCAGCCCTGTAATAAAACCTGTGATACCGATTGCCTGGGCGCTTCTTTTTTCGCCTGTTTTCGAAAGGATATATCCGGCGATGCTCAGGGTAGCCCGGCTGCGATCAAGAATAATACCGATCATTGCACCGAATATTATCAGGAATCCGATAGAGGCCATTGTGCTCCCGAATCCCTCCTTAATTGTACTTAAAACAGTTTCAGGGGGCAAAGTAGCAAAAGCAAGGAAGACCGACACCAGGAATAGCGCAACAAAAGCTTTCAGCTTAAGAACTGAAGTCAGGTAAATAATTGAAATGATGCTTACTGCAACAAATATGGATACAGTTAAGAGGTTCATAAAATGGCTGATTAAGCCGGTTGAAGATCGTTACTTAATAACCCAGGTGTATCCCGCTTACCGATTTTATTGCCCTGTCGGAAAAGAAGTCGCTGGCGGCAAACATCCTGAATAATCCGCCGTCTTCTCCAGGGGCAGTCTTTATCAGCAGGAATTCCTGCTGGTCGTTACGGTTAAATATCTCTGAATAAGTCAGTGCACACCTGTAGCCATCCATCCCGGTAATACACATTATTCCCGACTGTATATTTTCCCTGGTAAGTGGGTAGTATCCTGATAGCAAGTCTTTAAGCATGATCCCTCTGAATGGAGTAGTGCTGTGGATCCCTTTTCCTCTTCCGTAAAAGATCGTATTGAAAGTTTCAGTCTGGATAGATTCAGGGAGAGTCTTTATTTCATTAATCTGGTCTTTCCCTTTATAAAGAATTATCCTGTCAGCAAACATGGGTGACATTCCCTTTGTAGTGGTGAACGATTTTGGAAATGATCTAACTGTAATCTTTACGGGATTTGAGATATTTCTTTCAGTAATAAGATCACCGGAAGCAACAACTTTTGAGGAGACAGGAAGCTTCCAGAGGTCTTTAGTCTTGGAAGGTACTATGCGCGATACACTACTGGCGATCAATATTTTATGAAGATTATTAGGATAATAAATCTCGCCCCAGCTAAAGACGACTTTTTCACCCTTATCGTTCTCAATTTCAATGAAAAGATCTATAATAGAATTGAATTCTTCAGCATTTACTTTGTGGATGATCCGTTTTTCAAGAATATCGAAAAGGGAATAGCCGTCATACCTGAAAGCCCCGGTAAATTTATCTCCACCGGCGCTGTCAAGCAATGTTTCCTTTACAATAACCGAACGTTTAGGGAGATTTGAAAAATCTACTTTGCCTGGATTGGCGATCTCTCCGTCAACAGTAAGATCCATAACCTGAAGGTCGTATGTCGGGGTATTGTCATAGAAATTATTTGTCATGTCGGTAGAATCAATGAATTGGGATAATGGTTGATTTTGCTGGTGTTCATTTGATACCTGGTTGCAGGATATCATTAAGAAGGATGTGAGAAGGAGTAATATTGACTTTTTCATATTAGGAATTTATTTAAAAGATTTTTAACCACGGAGTACACGGAGGGCACGGATGTACACGGAGTTTCACTGAATAAACACGACCTGCACTCATATACTTTTTCTTAAGCCGTCTTTTGCGTTATCCAAAGAATAAATAAGCTACAAAAACAGCAGCAGTAAAGCCAATTAAATCTGCAATCAGTCCACATCCTACAGCGTATCTTGTGTTTTTTATTCCCACTGATCCGAAATAGACAGCCACTATATAAAAGGTAGTGTCGGTAGTGCCCTGCATTGTACAGGCCAGCCTTCCGACAAAAGAGTCCGCCCCGTTCGTTTTCATGGCATCAATCATCAGTCCCCTGGCCCCACTCCCGCTTAAAGGTTTCATAAAGGCAACAGGCAAGGCACCAGTAAACCGGGTATCAACTCCCAGCCATGCGAAAAATGCTGTGATCCCTGCTATTATAAAATCGAGTGCTCCGGAAGCCCTGAAAATGCCAATTGCAACGAGAATTGCAACCAGGAATGGAATAATCTTGATCGCCACACTGAATCCTTCCTTCGCTCCTTCAACAAATGCATCATAAACATTTACTTTCCTGATCAGCGCCAGAACAATGAAAACGATGATAATAGATATAAGGATAAAATTTGCAGCGAAAGTTGATGCAACTGAGATCTGGTCTTTGGGGAGAGACCTGAAGAATAGAATAATGGCGGCTACCAGGCCGCTCATTCCGAGCAGGTAGGCAAGTACAACTTTATCTAAAAGGTTTATCTTCTGCATAATGGCCACACTTATCAACCCGGCCATCAGGGCACAGAAAGTGGAGATCAGGATCGGGATGAAAATATCTGCAGGGTTTGCTGCACCCAGCTGCATCCTGTAAACAATAACGCTTACGGGGATGATCGTCAGCCCGGCAGCGTTCAGAACCAGGAACATGATCTGAGCATTGGAAGCTGTACTCTTGTCAGTGTTTACTTCCTGCATCTCCTTCATGGCCTTAAGACCCATCGGGGTGGCAGCGTTATCGAGACCGAGCATGTTTGCTGACAGGTTAAGCATGATAGAGCCATAGGCAGGGTGCCCTTTGGGAAGTCCGGGAAACAGTTTTTCAAACAATGGTCCCATGGCTTTACCCAGTATAGTCACAACTCCTCCTTTTTCCCCAACCCGCAACAGCCCCATCCATAGTGTTAAAGCTCCGGTAAGACCCAAAGAAATTTCAAAACCGGTCTTTGCATTTGAGAATACTGCATTTACGAGCTCATTGAAAATCTGGATATCACCGGCAAAAATAAGCCTGCCAAGAGCGACAATAAAACCTATAAGAAAAAATCCGATCCAGATATAATTAAGGGCCATAACCTGTCTTTAGATTGCTAAGATATAAAATAATGAACAGGCTGTATATGATGTAAATTAATACATGGCACTTTATCTGTCTAATAAAATATGACCAGGACTTCCATCATATATTAACCGGAACGGTGGCAGAATATTGATCAATTTTAGATACATTTGTGTAACTCAAAATATCATTATGGCAAGGTTCTCAAGAATAGATGTTGTCCTGAAAATGAAAGAGACTGGTATTGTGCCTGTCTTCTATCACAAGGATCCTGTTGTATGCAAAAACGTTATTAAAGCCTGTTCCGAAGGCGGTATCAAAGTATTTGAATTCACCAACCGCGGAGACTATGCTCATGAGATGTTCAGTGAGCTGAACAAATGGGCTGAGAAGGAAGTTCCGACAATGATAATGGGAGCCGGTTCAGTAGTTGATGCCGGCACTGCCTCAATTTATATACAGGCTGGTGCCAATTTCATAGTTTCACCAGTTCTGAATCCGGATATGGCAAAGGTATGTAACAGGAGAAAGGTCTTATGGTCACCGGGATGTGGGACCCTTTCGGAAATAGGATTAGCTGAAGAACTTGGCGCTGAATTAGTAAAAATATTCCCGGGGCTATCAGTCGGGGGACCTGATTTTGTCAGAGCCATTAAAGGCCCATGTCCCTGGACCAGCATAATGCCCACGGGAGGTGTTGAACCAACAGTTGAAAACCTGAGGGAATGGTTTGATGCAGGTGTAACTTGTGTGGGGATAGGATCAAACCTGATCACCAAGGAACTGATCCAGCAGAAGGACTGGGAAGGACTCCGTAAGCGGATTGCCACAGCACTCAAGGTTGCAAAAATGTTCAAGAAATAATCCGGTTACAAAACCAGAATCATTCTTGCCGGGATATTAAGGGGGGCTACATGCTTATCTCATGAATTATGCCCTTTCACCCATTATGAAGTTTAATCACCAGGTGCCCGGAATAGTTCAATATTGGATATTGTGGGGCATGCCTTAGCCTTTGTTACCGATACCCTGATCTTTGAGGCGGTAACTGTTGGGAATTTCCTGATTATCTTATGTCCTATGGTAGTACCTTCTGCCACGGTAACCCAATTACCTCCGGAAAAGGCTTCGACCCTGAATTCCATGACTCTCTGACCAAGCCTGACATATTCCTGCAGCAGGATCCTGTTAACCTCTGTTTCTGACTGAAGATCAATAACCAGGTCGCCTGTTGTCTGATCATCCTTCGTGGCCCAATATGTTTCCGGATCACCATCATTCACATTCGACCCCATATAATTCTTGCCCCTGGCTGTTGATGCAGTAACATTCTTGCCTCCTGCAAGTTCACTGGCAAATTCCTTTTCCCGCAGCGCCCTGAATGATAAAAGTGATTCAACATCTTTCTCATTGAGCAATCCTCTTTTATCGGGAGGCACATTCAATAGCAGGTTGCTGTTCCTTCCAACCGAAGAATAATATAATTCGAGGAGATTTTCAGGAGTCCTTACCATGGAATCCTGGCTTGAATGCCAGAACCATCCCGGACGTATGGAGACATCAACTTCTGCAGGTACCCAGTATTTGCCATCTTCATGACCGGCTCCCAGTATCCTGGCAAAATTGCCACCGGGATACATCTCATCTTTATTCAGAAGACACCAGTTAGTAGGACTTCCCATACCGCTTTCATTTCCCACCCACCTGATATCCGGTCCGGCATCGCTGAACATGACTGCATTTGGTTGTAACTCTCTGACAATCTTGTGAGTATTCGGCCAGTCGTAAAAAGTTTTATTATCGATTTTCCTCGTCTCCCTGGCACCTCCGTAATACCCATCCCCTCCATTGGCACCATCGAACCATACCTCAAAAATATCGCCATAGTTCGTCAGAAGTTCTTTCAGCTGGTTCCTGTAATATATAAGGTATTCCGGTGTTCCGTAAACTGCACTGTTCCTGTCCCACGGGGAAAGGTATACTCCCATTTTCAGTCCATACTCATCGCAGGCTTTTCGAAGCTCCTTAAGCACATCGCCCTGTCCGTTCCTCCAGGGAGAGTTTTTTACCGAATGTTCAGTATATGCCGAAGGCCACAGGCAGAAACCATCGTGATGCTTGGCAGTAATAATAATTCCTTTCATGCCGGCATCACTTGCCGTTTTAGCCCACTGGTGACAGTCGAGTTCTGTAGGATTGAATACCGATTCCTTTTCATCGCCATACCCCCATTCCTTATCTGTGAAAGTATTAACAGTAAAGTGAACAAACATGTAATATTCAAGATCATGCCAAGCAAGCTGTCGTTCAGATGGGACCGCTCCATATGGTTCGGGCGGTTTTACTGTTGAACATGAGACCACGACCAGAAACAGTACAAACAATATGTAAACCTTTTTCATTTCAATTGAGATTAATATTAACCTTCCAGACTCCGGTTATCCCATAAATTTATTTTCCGGGAGAGGACACTATATTATTTATTTCAAAAGGTCCTTGACCCTGATATTGCGGAACATCACTATTGATCCATGGCCGAGAAAGCCTATGTGACCTGTTTTGTTCTTAAGTCCCGGGTGTTCATTATGGTCCATGGTGCCATTATCTCTCGGTCCTGCGATATCTCCATCGACGATCGGAGTTCCATTAAGGATTACTTTTACCCTGGTTCCCTGAACAATAACCTCTTCAAAGTTCCATTCACCGACAGGTTTGAGGAAGCCTCTCCTGGCGGGTATTACCCCATAAACCGAGCCATGGTACTGGTATGGCTGCAGTTCCGCATACACAGGTGCCGTATTGTCGAGAATCTGAAGTTCCATTCCAACATATGCAGCATCGCCTTCCAGTGGTGCCCTTATTCCAAGTCCGTTGTTAGCTGCAGGAGTGAGCAGGAACTCAAATCTGAAAATAAAATCTGAATATTCACCGGCAGTATAGAGGTTTCCTCCGCTTCCCTGTTCAGGTTTTATAACAATCATCCCATCTTCAGCAACATACGATTGTTTGTTGCCGACCCAGTTATCAAGATTCCGCCCGTTGAATAAAGAAACAAAACCGTCGGCCTTCTCTTCAGGCGTCAGGTTGTATTCATTCTCATTTATCTCCCTCACATAAATATCCCTGAATGCAAGGTCAGTCCCATGGGCCTGTAATTCAAGAGAACCTTTTGGGAAAATCGGGATGGAGCGGTCCCAGTAATTTTCGAGGGTAACATTATCAACAACCAGTTCTCCGTTCAGCCAGACCGAAACTTTCTCGCCGATCATAACAATCCTGAAAGTATTCCAGTCTCCTACAGGGTTATCTGCAACCTTCAGCGGTTTTGAAGGATTCTTCTGATTATTGTATAATCCTCCGGATCCTACCTGGGCACCTGCGTCAACCCTCGAAGTATCCCAAATCTGTACCTGCGGGGATCCTCTAAGGTAAATTCCGCTATCACCTTTCTTTGTTATTTTCCAGTCAACGATCATTTCAAAATCGCCATATTCTTTGACTGAGCACAGGTTATCACCGTTGCCATTGAACCATATACATCCGTCCTTCACACTCCAGTTTACCGGTACCTTTTTATTTGCTTCTACTTGTTTTGCAGCAAGTTCAGCGGGTTTCATTTTCGATCTTGCAACCGGATTTTCAACGAGTCCCTGCCACCCGGAAAGATCCTTCCCATTGAACATTGACCTGAAGCCTTCATCGGGTATCATGGCGGCAAGGTATTTATTTATCATTTCCCTGTTATATTCAGATTCAGGGCCGGCGAGTTTTGCCGCGGCCCTTACAAGGATCTCCCGTACCATGGAGCCATACATTCCATCTTTTGAGCCTGCTGAAGGAAGTGCAATATGCATTGCTGCCATTGCAGCGGCAGCAGAGGTTGAAGGATCCTCAAGGTAACCAGAGACATAAAACAAAGCGAGGTATGTTTTAAGGTTTGCGAGCTCTGCCAGAATTACATTCTTACCACCGGCATCAGGAGAAAATGGCATGATTTTCCTGTATAGAAGAAGCTTCTGGTCATCGGACACTTTCGCAGTTCTGACCTGCGATAAATAACCATTAAATGCCTGGTTTCCATAAGTTTGATTTCCTGATGCACAAATTTCATAGAGAGCAGAGGAAGCTGTATAATCACTCCATGAAGAAAGAGCTTTGAAGGCAGTTGTTTTAAGAGAAATATCACCTTGCTCAAACTCCTTCAGAATAGCATCAAGAGCTGCAGTTCCACCTGTTTTAGGAAGGACAGGCAACAGTTTTTGCTTTAGTTCTGGATCACCAAGAGGCTTCAGTAACTCCGTTGATCTTTTCCGGGGATCGGCAATCTGTCCTGCTGCCGAGGCAATTGCATCTTGAACACAAGCTACCTGATCGCTGTTATCTGTGGTTTTCAGGAGCTTTATCAGGTCACCCTGGTTTTCAGGAGATGCAAGTGAGGCCAGGGAACGATATGCAGCATCTCTGACCTGGGCATCAGGATCGGTGGTATATGGCAATACTTCAGCAAACCTGGAACTCTGTTTCTTCCATGATATAAGCTCAATTGCACTTTTACGTGCAGCAGGCGACCCATTTACAAGCAGGGGAGCAAGCAAGGAGACCTCCTCATTTCCTGCAATAGTTTTAAAGGCATTCACCGCAGCTTCCTGGTCAGCCGGGTCATTAGATTTTGACATATAGGTCATAAGAAAAGGAGCTGCATTTTTTCCCGAAATTTCAGCAATTGCGCCGGCAGCAGCACGTCGCACTGCACCATCTATATCATCAAGTGAATTGATAATAAGTGTAAGTGCGGATATGTCGCCTTTCCTGGCCAGCATACCTAATATTTCAGGTTTTGCTGCTGCTGTGGCATCGGGAAAATAGCTGACCCATTTTTTGACAACTACCGGGTCCTGTATGGATGCTGACATGTTAATAGCTGCATTCCGGTATTTGTTGTCATGATGAGAAGCAGCTTTCAGGATAGTATACATAGCTTCTGCTCCATGAATATCTGTATAGAGCTGTAATGCTGCTGTTTTGTACTGCATATTAAGCTTGTCGTTGCATTCAGCAATGAGAAGCTTGCATATTTTATCGGCTGTCTTTGAATCGCCATTTTTTCCACAGATGCCGGCATAAGTAAGTAGTGCGGCAGTTGCTCCGGTTCTGTCCCACCTGAATGAATAGCTCCTGGCTGCCTTCAGAAGAACAGCAAAAGCATGAGGACTGCCACTGCGTGCCAGGGCGTTATATGCTGATGCCTTGATATTCGGATCGATGTTACCGGACCAGGCAATATATTCATTTACAGCGACCTGTGAATTCATACCTGCCAATGCATTCATTACTGATGCTGCACATGGAAGTTGTTTATCCTTCAGCGATTCAGCAAGTATAAGCTCAGATGTTTTTCCTCCAATAGCAGCAAGTGCTGATATAGCCGAGGAGCTGTTCTCCTTGTCATTCAGAAACATCTTCATTGCCTCAGCGGTCTTTTCATTTCCTACCAGCTGGAGCTGTTTCAAAAAGAAATCATTTACACCCGGGTCCGATTTTGAAGAAACATACGAGATACATATCTTCTCCCAGTTCAGCCGTTCTGTATCCTTTCCCTTTGTTGACAGGAACCTGGAAAAGGATTCAATTGCAAATCTGAATTTTGTATCGTCACCGGTTCCGGCACGGATAACCTGATCGCAGATCTTTTTAAATCCCTCTTCTCCAAGGGAAAGCATATCAGACATTAATTTATCAAGATACTGGAGGTCATTAACCGGCATCTGGGCAACCAGGTCAGCAACTTTAGTATCGAGGGTCCTTTTATCCTGTGAATATGCTCCGGCAGATACCAGGGACAGGAGGATCAGAAGTAATATATTTTTGATTTTCATGATTGGAATATTATTTTCACTATTTCTTTTTCTTAAAACTTTAAAACCGATTATATTTTCCAGGGGCCTCTCATTGGCTGGTTTATTAACCTGTTGGCCCCGTCGTCGTCGATAAACTCTTGTTTCGCAGGGTCAAACTTAAGGTTTCTTCCAAGCCTGAGGGCAATGATCCCAAGGTTTACAATGGTACAGGACCTGTGGCCATTTGATTCATTCAGAGCAAATTTCTTTCTTGTTTTTACCGATTCGGTGAAGGTCGTTACCTGGGGTTCAGGATCAGGAAGTGAATCAATCAGCTTATCAAGATCCTTGATGTCGGACCTGAATCCCCTGAAGATCTTTCCATGAGGACCTTCGATATAAGCAGCATCTTTGTCGCGGTTTTCGCCATCCAGGATGATCTGGCAGCCATCGGCATAGGTATAAGTTATCCGCCGCCATGATCCCACGGCATCATAGTGTTGCTGGGGGGCATCTATCTCTACTGAAACCGGGCCTGTCTCATCTTTGCCAAGCATATACTGAACCGGATCAAGGTAGTGCTGACCCATGTCGCCAAGACCGCCGCCGTCGTAATCCCAGTAGCCGCGAAACTTTGCATGGACTCTCTCAGGATTATATGGTTTATAGGGGGCCGGTCCGAGCCAGAAGTCGTAATCCAGTTCTTCCGGAACAGGCACCGGTGCCAGGTTATGAAGACCGCTCCAGTAAAATTTCCAGTCATATCCTGTTATACCGCTTACAGTCACTTTCAGGGGCCAGCCAAGGACTCCGCTGTCGACAACTTTTTTCAGAGGTTTCACTGTCGTTCCCAATCCGTAAAACTGGTCCTTGAACCTGAACCATGTATTAAGGCGGAACATGCTCCCGCTTTTACGCACTGCATCGACAACTTTAATACCCTCACCGATTGTTCGCGTCATTGGCTTCTCGCACCATATATCTTTTCCTGCTTCAGCGGCAGTTTTTGCCATTATACCATGCCAGTGAGGAGGAGTCGCAATATGTATGATGTCGATATCGTCCCTGGCAATAAGCTCCCTGAAGTCGTGATAGCCTGTAATATTTCCCCCGGCCTGCTCTATAGCCTGTTTAAGATGATTCTTATCGACATCACAAACAGCAAGAAGCCGGGTCCCTTCATAAGTAATATGTCCTCTTCCCATTCCTCCGACCCCGATTATTCCTTTCGTCAGCTGATCGCTGGGGGCAGTATAGCCACTGCCGCCAAATACATGCCTGGGGATAATTGTAAAAGCAATTGTGGCAGCGGATGTCTTTTTAAGAAAATCCCGCCTGTCAATCTTATTATGTCTCATATAGTTAAGAGTTAGGTTCTAAAAAGCTGCTCCTGTTGTAAGACAGCAGAAGGTGTAAACCGGAACAACTGATGACGGATTACCCTGCAATTTGCATTTTTTGGTGGCAAAATGCAAATTGAAAATGTTCTATTTTAGCCGAACCTGGAACGTATAAGCCGGAAATAAAAAAATGACGCCCGGGTTCCCCAACCCGGGCGTCGATCCAACTTTGTATTCAACTAATCATCCCTCCGGCCTAATGGCCTTCCCCCTCTTTATGCTTATTGCCAAATCCTTCAAAATGTTTGTCAAATTGTCCATCCTTATGAAATTTATGCGAATGGAGATTGATCTCTTCAGTAACACCATCAATAGTAACAGTGGCTATATTATCGCAGGTTCCATCACCATAATCAATAACTGCTGTACTCCCGTTTTTTGAAAGCCCGACTACACCGCTGGTTATATAATCACAACCTGCATCAAACACTAATGGTGTTGTAATGACTTTTGAATAAGTTGCTGTATCATTAATCGAAACGCTTCCTTCACCGGTAAGATAATATAGGTTGTCTGACCTTGTTGCTGTTTCAAAACCAGATATCCATTCCTGAGTTTCCTTATTTTCACGTATACAGGAGATATCATCCCTGGTCAATGTTTGTTCATATGTTTTTTCAATAAGCCAGTGACCATCATCATTTTTGCCCAGGTTTTGAACCATAGCCGTTAGTTCAACCTTCATGCTATCGATATAAAAGTCCTCATAGTTTATTGTCTGTATTGCCCCTTCAGCTGTAAGTGAATCAGATAGAGTGATAATGATAGTTCCATTTTTTACATGGTGACCGTGACTGGAACATGCCCCGGAATACACGATAGTTATTTCTTTTGGATAGGTCTCACTGCTGACAGTAACAACAGCACAACTGTCGATATGCGGGATGCCGAATTTAATTCTGCCAATCCCGTCCGGCCCAAAGCCAGGAATACCAAAATTTCCAACACCCTGACCACTCATACCATTCATTATATATGACGGACCTGACCCGTCAAACTTTTCAACAGAGACTCCCTGTTCATTCTCATTCGTAGCGGCACTAACCTGTGTGCCAATAATCTCACCAACAGCTGTATACAAGTTTGTTTCCAGAGACGGAGCGTTGAATAACCTCTCGGATTTCTGGCATGCCAGGAATCCAACCAGCAAGATAAGAACAGATCCGATGATCAGCTTATTTCTCATAACTCTCTCAATTAAGTTTAACAAATGATATAACTCAAAATGTATACAACCTGAAGAGACTAAACCCTACCAGTTTTCATTAAAAGTCAGCAGAGATGAATAATTCTAAAAAAGAAAGTGTATGAAACAGTTCAGCGAGAATGATTGAGATTGCACCAGTGTCGCCTCTGAAAATGTTGTATTGTCGAAATCAAATTTCCGGGTATTAATATCAAAATAGTTTTGAGTATTAAAGATATTCAGGAAAATAAGCCCGGTTTTGAATTTTGCCTTCCTGATGTTAAAGTTATAATTTACCGAGACGTCACTTCTGAAGTAATCAGGGAGCCTTTTATATTCCCTTAATAGAGGCAGTTGTAGGTTATCGCTCCTTGTAAAGTCGATATATGGTTTACCTGATGAATAGATAGTTACTGTTCCGAAATTCCATTTGCCGGCGGTAAACATATTTGTCATGCTCAACTGATGGGGCCTGTCAGTTGGTGCCGGGATGTCGCTGCCATAATTGATATCTTTGAAGCGGTGGATACTTCGGCCGTATGAATAGGACAACCAACCGGTATATTTTTTACCCGAATATTTCAACATGATATCAAGGCCATAAGATCGGCCGGTACCACTTATATAATAACTGGGTCGATAATCTGACGGTGCGGGAGCTTCAGGTTTAGGGAAGTAATGGTTAAAGTCGGAATTCTTCAGATATTCCGGAAGAAAAATATATTCCTGCAGTCCTGAATATGATTTGTAGTAAGCTTCGGCATCAACCATGAACCTTCCTTTCTCGAAAGTGGCACCAAGAATAAAATGATCTGACCTGACTTCAGGATGAACAGAGTCGTCTGCCATGACCCAGAAACTCTTATTATATCCTGTCTCCTGCTGTGCCATAACCTGGCTAATGAACTGGTAATACCTTCCCGTAGCTATCCTTGCCGATAAATAATCAGAGAAATTATAGCTGATTGAAAACCTTGGTTCGAGGTATGCCTTTCCTGTATTATTATAATAGCTCAGCCTCATTCCAGGCTTAAATGTAAGCTTATCAAACAGGGTTGTTTTATCCTGCAGGTATACAGATGTTGTCCATCCCGACTGGGTAGTATTGTCATAAACATATACCTGCTCAGCGTCCTTATGGTAGTAAATTGTATTAATTCTTGAGATAAAACCGAAGTTAAGCTGGCTTCTTTCGGAGATGATATAATTACTTTTCAGTGACAGGTACCTGTCGTTAAGGTCATTCTTATTAGAGGTACTGAAGGTGTCGACAGGCTGGGGAAGGAAAGGATCGTGCGGATCAGGTGACCCTGTCCGGTCGATAGAAGTTCTGTTGAAAGAGCTGTTCGAATAACCCGAAGTTCCAGCCTGTATCGAGGTATATAACGACTCTTTCCATTGCTTTTGCCACAAGGCGCTCAGGCCATAATTGCTCCAGGTATTTTTATCTATGGCATCAATAAGGAGCATTTGTGAGGTACCTGTATATGAGTTCTTGAAAAAATCCTTACCCCCATAAAAACCAATTGAGAAACTCTCCATATTACCCGGTCTGTAAGTAACTTTTGCATTATAATCGTAGTAATAAAAAGTTGGCTTTGTCTGGTTTATAATTGTTAATGAATCACCTTTGAACCAGTTTGCATTTCTCTCAAACAGACCATCAGAGAATCCGGTGGAATAAAGATCGGAGTATGATCGCCTCATTGCACCAATTAAAGTGATTTTCTTGCCGAGAGGCATCTCAGCAGTGAGGTTAGCGCTTAACAGGTTCAGGTCGCCATATATCACTGGCTTTGAAGCAGAACCTGACTTTCCCGTAATATCAACAATACCGGATACCCGTTCTCCAAAGCGGGAATCATATCCTCCTTTGTATATCTGCAGATCCTTTATCACATTGGGATTTATTGCAGATACGACTCCATAGTAGTGACTAAGGTTATAAAGCGTCTGCCCGTCAAATAGCACCAGGTTCTGATCCCCTGATCCACCTCTGATGCTTAGTCCTGAGGAGTTTTCCGAATAATTTATTCCCGGGAGCAGCTGAAGCATCCTGAATATATCAGTCTCTGCAAGAACAGGAAGATCGATAAGTTTTGCAGGGTCGACAGTAGTTGCAAATTCAACATCATTCCTCAGGCTGACCATCTCCAGTTTCCGGCCCTTGACAACTATTGAATCAAGTATGTGGGTTTTTCTGACCATCCTGATGTCGATATTCTCCGATTGGCCGGTGAGGTAAACAGAAGTGTCAAGCTGATCATAACCGATGTAGCTTACGAGCATCCGGACAGGGTTTGTACAAACATTCTTAATGCAAAAACTGCCATTTTCTGATGCTGAAGCAAGACGTTCCCTCGCGTTGATAATGATAGTTGCATAGGGTAAATGTTCCCCGGTTTCCCTGTCAGACACTGAGCCCAGCAGCTGAAATTCCTTTATAAAATCAGGTGTACCGAGGCTGTCGGATCTGATAATAAGAAACCTGTTATACTTATATTTAAACGAGAAACCTGTGTTCTGCAGCAGGCTTGAGATAAATTCTTCCGGTGTATTGCCCGTAACTTCAGCGTTTATATTTACAGAGCTTAGTTTTTCTGAGTCGAAGGCTACTTTTATTCCGAGATGCCGTGAAGCCTGAACGAGTGCTTCAGACAGAGGTACCTGCCGGTAATCCTCTTTGTAATTCTGACTGTAAAGGTCAAAACTTGAAAACAATAAAAAGAATGTAATACAGGATAATGCACTATTCCGGATTTTCAGTAATAAATATTTCACCATTACTGCCAATCTCATAATTCAAGTCCAATGGTATACATATGATCTCTAACGCTGCCTGCAGGTCTTTATTTGAAAAGCTGCCCGTAAAAAATTTATCCTTGATTCTGTACGGTGCAAATTTAATATTAAATTGACGTTCAATCTCATTAAATACCTTCCCAACGGGAGAATTCTCAAAAACGAACTCACCATCAATCCATTTTGCAGAAAGTTTAACATCCTCATTCTTATAACTTACCAGTGACTCACCCGAAAGCATGGACGTTTCACCTGGCGTTATTGTAACTGTCTGTCCCAAAGCTGATACGAGTATTTTTCCGGTGAGGCAGCTTACTGTAAAAGAGTTATCCCTGGCAAATACATTGAATGATGTTCCAAGAATCTGGATATCCCCGTTAGGTGTTGAAATAGTGAAAGTGCTTCCCCTGGCAATCTCAAAAAATCCTTCACCATCAAGAGTGAGATGACGCTTCTTCATAAAGCTACGGCCTGAAAAGGATATTCTGCTGTCGGCATTCAGGAATACCCTGGAGCCATCTGGAAGTCTGTATTCCAGGTGAGATCCTCTCTCAGCGATAACGCTGATAAGGGTTGAATGAGACCATACCTGCCAGATAGTAATGAGGACAAGCAATGCTGCAGCTACTGATGCAGTCCAGAAAACCAGCTTCAGGTCCCGTTTTTTCAACCGGGGTGAGTTATTGCCCCGCTCCGCAATCCTGGTTTTAAGCATTGCCAATGCCTCCCCGGCAGTTTTTCCATCAGGCACCTGTAACCGTGAAGCCCGGTCGAGGATAAGCTTTTCAGTTTCACTTCTTTCCGGACTTTCAATGTTTAAATATTGATCATTCATGTTTTCCACAATATTCAACCATTTAAATTTTAACACTAAGTCTGTTCTTTAAATAAGCCAGTGCTTTGCTCATTCGTTTTTCAACGGCCTTTACCGAGAGCCCAAGATTTCCGGCTATCTCGGAATAAGTGAGATCATCTATCCTGTTCATTAGGAAAACTATACGTTCCTTTTCGCCAAGTTCTGCAAGCGAATCCTGGAGCCTCCGGTCAAACTCCTTCATTTCAAGCTCAAAATCAGGAGCACTGGAAAAAATATTTCCCTGGTATTCTGTTACAAAATTAAATGAGACCTTCTCGTGCTCGAGCCTGTTAAGAAAGAGGTTATTGGCTATTTTATAGAGTAACGACTTAACCGTCAGTATATTAATAGTATCCCGCTTCTCCCAGATTTTCAGAAATGTATCCTGTACTATATCTTCTGCTACCTGCATATCTCCTGTTTTATAGTATACAAAATTCCTCAGAGGTTTGTACCAGGTCATAAAAACCTGGTCAAATTCGACCTGATTTATTCCAGCCATCCGGGGTTTAGTTGACTAAGTTGGTTTTATGTTAACTCTGACACTATTACAGGAGAGAATCAATTTCCCCTAAAAGGAAATCAAAATATAATAATATAAAAACTGAAGAACCAGTTATGTTGACAATTCAGGTTAAAATGGATATACTACAATGCTTTTCTGATGCAGTATACCGAAACCGAGAAAAGATAGATCATACAAACCAGCAGCACTGTCATTCCAATCGCCATATTTGTCAGGTCGCTGACCCATCCAACAAGCAATGGTATAACAGCCCCTCCGCTTATAGCCATCATCATTAATCCTGATATTTCGTTGCTTCTTGCAGGGTACTTCTCTACAGCAATTGAGAAAACAAGAGGCCATATATTAGCCACTGCAAGACCAGTCATGAATACCAGAACCCATGCAAGAGCAGTTGACCTGACAAGTATAATAAGAATAAAACAAGCTATCCCAAGAAGCGAGGTCCACATAAAAAATTTCCTTGATGTGACCTTTGCAAGGAGTATCGCACCTGCAAATGTACCAACCATTCTTCCCAGGAAATATATGCTACGGCCCGATTCTGCTGCATTTTGCTCTATGCCAAACCTTTTGATAAGAAACTGCCCTGAATTGGAGTTAAATCCAACATCTATACCTACTACCAGGAAAATGGAGAGTACCATCAGCACAACAAAGCCGTTGCCCAGGAGACTAAATGCCGAACGGATGGAGGCTTTTTCACCTGTCTGACCAGATTCATCTATCTTCGTCATACCAAGCCAGAGCACTGATAAGACTGATACAATCCCGAATACCAGGAAAAGAAGTTTCCAGTCGCCAAAACTGGAAGCGAAGAATATTGCCAGCGGAGCGCCAAGCATCGATCCTATAGCTTTCACAAATTGTGAAAAACTAAGAAAACTTGAGGCTCTGTTACCCGGAACAACATCGACCAGAAGCGGATTTGCCGAGACCTGGACGATTGTATTACCGATCCCAAGAAGTGCAAAACCGGCAAGCACCATCTCGAATGAATAGAAGAAAAACGGAACAAGAAGTCCCAGGGCCGTCACACCCATACCTATATTAAGCATGAACCTCTTGCCAAGGCGGGATTGTAATACTCCTACCGGGACTGAGAGCAGGAAGAACCAAAGAAATGCGGCTGAAGGAATAAGCTGTGCAAGTGTTGCACTCAGGTCCATGTCCTTGCTCACCCTGTCTACACCGATACCTACAAGGTCAACAAAGCTCATTACGAAGAAGGCCATAAGGACAGGAGCGATCTTCTTTATGTTGATTTTAGTTTCTGTCATGGTGATGGGGTTGATAGTTGTTGGTTACTACATTAATGGGAGCGCGTGCTGGATTGATTTCCAGAATTCTTCATCGAGGAGATAGGCACTGCCCAGGATTGCTGCGTCCTCCTTTAATGCTGAAAGGGCGACTTTGGAATTGCATCTTTCTTTTTTAAGGGTTGCTTCAAAAACATCCCCGAAGAGGTTGTAAGCATGAGAAATATTTCCACCTATGACCAGCATTTCAGCCCTGAAACCCGTTAGCCATGGTGCCAGGAATTCACCAAGTCGTGTTCCGAAATCGGTAAAGAGAGCAGAAGCAGTTTTATCTGATGCTGCCAATTCGGCAAGCTCCCTCACCCCTTTCAATTCTTTCCCGGTGGTTCTTTTGTATTCACCAGTAAACCAACGTGTTGAAAAATAGTCATCGGCAATGCCATCACGGTACGGGATATGGTAGATACATCCAAGCCTGGGTACTTCGGGCCCATCGACAATAGGTATCCTGTTGCTTATAAATGCCGAACCGAAACCTGTGCCGAGTGTAATGGCAAGAGACCTGTCTGCACCTGCAGAGCTTCCCGTCCATGCCTCACCTACGGCGAAGGATGAAGCATCATTCATAAACCTTATCAAAAAGTCGTGATGAAGATCCAGCTTGCTGGCGATAGCATCACCGATATTGATACCATAAAGATTTTCATATTTCGTGACACCCTTGATGTAAGAAATGCCCTTAACATAATCGAAAGGACCAGGCATGGCGAAACCTATTCCTCTAACTCTTTCGCGGCCAACATGCGAGATGGAGACGGAAAGGGCTTCAGCCCAGACACCTATAATCTCAGCAGCCTGGGCCTGATTATTTACTTCCCTGCCTGTGATCGTTTCCTTAAGAATTTTTCCTGTTTTGAGGTCAACAGCTGCACAGCTTATGTGACTTCCTCCAATGTCGGCGCCTATGGCAATTTCACGGTTCATCTGGTTTCCTGTTTTAAATATGGGAGTTGAAAGTATTTATTTTTGTCGTTACTGCAAAATTTATGGTATAAAATAAAGCCATAATTGTTAAACAGGATAAATCCAAAAATTTCGGTCTTTAACAGTAACAACTGATATAATTCATAGAAAAGTCGATTTTATTGTTATATTTTCGATTGTTGATATTCATCATTAGCTTCAGTATCCTATACCATAAACTAACTATAAACATCCAACCCATGCCTAAAGTAACCAAAGAAGATGCGCTTCTGTATCACAGCAGGGGCCGTCATGGCAAAGTAGAGGTAATACCTACAAAACCTTACGGAACACAGTTCGATCTCAGCCTGGCCTATACACCGGGAGTAGCATATCCATGCCTGGAAATCGAGAAGCACCCTGATGATGTTTATAATTACACTGCAAAGGGCAACCTTGTTGCTGTTATCTCTAACGGAACAGCAGTCCTTGGGCTTGGAGATATTGGTGCTATGGCCGGTAAGCCTGTAATGGAGGGCAAAGGCCTTCTTTTTAAGGTATTTGCTGATGTTGACGTTTTTGATATTGAGGTCGATGAGAAAGATCCGGAAAAGCTGATCGAGGTATGTGCAAAGATCGCTCCCACTTTCGGAGGAATAAACCTTGAAGATATAAAAGCACCGGAATGCTTTGTGGTTGAGACAAAGCTCAAGAAGATGCTCGACATACCTGTCTTCCACGACGATCAGCATGGGACCGCAATCATTTCCGGGGCAGGATTGCTTAATACACTCGAGATCACCGGCAAAAAGATCAATGAAATAAAAATGGTTGTTTGCGGTGCCGGGGCTGCAGCTATTTCATGTTCAAGGCTCTATGTGTCACTTGGAGTCAGAAAAGAAAATATTGTGATGGTCGACAGCAAAGGTGTTGTCAACACAAAAAGGAAAGACCTGAATGAATTTAAGCTGGAATTTGTTACTGACAGGGATATATATACCCTGGCCGACGCTGTAAAAGGAGCTGATCTTTTCCTTGGTCTTTCAGTAGCCAACATGCTCACCAAAGAAATGCTTGCATCCATGGCCAAGGATCCGGTAGTATTTGCGATGGCTAATCCGAATCCGGAAATTTCATATGAAGATGCAATGTCAACGAGGAACGACCTAATCTTTGCCACCGGAAGATCCGATTATCCAAACCAGATCAACAATGTTCTTGGATTCCCGTATATTTTCAGGGGTGCTCTCGATGTCAGGGCCTCTACAATAAATGAGGAGATGAAACTTGCGGCATCACGTGCCCTTGCTGCCCTGGCAAAGGAACCTGTACCCGCTTCCGTACTTAAGGCTTATTGTATTGAGAAACTATCCTTCGGGAAGGAATATATTATACCTAAACCACTTGACCCAAGGCTTATTTCTACTGTTGCTCCTGCAGTTGCCAGGGCAGCAATGGAGACAGGCGTTGCCAAATTCCCTATAACTGACTGGGATGCTTACAGGAACAGCCTCGACAAGCGGACGAATGAACATATTAAGAAAGTTGCTGATTGCAGCGGTGCCTGACCTGTTCAGGGACTAAAAAACACTGAGAGAGAGCGGGTTGCACCGGCCAGATTCAGAATATCGGTGCAGCCTGCTTTTTTTCTGCCATCTGCCGCCCGATCTTTTTCTCATACATTGAGACAATAATCTCTGCTGTCTCGAAAATATTGAAAGACTGACGATTTATTGTCGAATCAAAGAGGTAGTCTATATTAATTGATTTCTTGTCTAGGAAAGTGGTTATGAGATTATGCCGTTTTTCATCGGTCTCCACAACATACTCCTCGGAAGTCTCGATATCCATTTGCTTCTTTTTCATGACATTTTCGACTCTCCAGTAGAATGGGGCGATGAGCCTGATATGAAGAGACTCTGCTATATCGTGTGCAATCGAGACACCACCCCTTCCCACGAGAACAATATGCCCATCCTTGCACATTGAAAGGACTACATCCTTAATAGCTTTCTTTACACGAAGATCGCTGACAAATCCTCCTGAAAAAGCCATTATCATCTCCGACATGTTTGACAACTCTATCCCCTTGTAGAAATTTTCGACTCTTTCGGTGTTAGTATTCAGTTCCTTTGCGATGTCGTAGATTATATCCTTATCGACCCATTTCCACTTTGAGCTTCCGGCTTTGCGGTTAAGTGTGTCGACAACACACTCTGCAACCTGCCTTGCATCGCAGCCGGTAAGTCGTGAGATTGTTATTACAGGGCCTTCTTCCGTACCTGTTTTCTTCAGGCTGGTCTCCCGGTGCCGCTGATCGAAATAATCAAAGAATTTTTCCATCCTGCTTTATTTTTTTCCTTGTGACTGACTGGCATAAACTGATGTTGAGTTCTGCTTTTAGGTATAAATGAAGCACTTACCCCGTATTTATAACGGTTGGGAAGGATGTTCCCCCAGTACAATTCCATTGGAATTATTGACGTTATAAGTTACGAAAAAATAATGAATTCTGCAATTTTTTGGCAGTTTGATTGTCGTTTTCATCTAACAAGGTGTCAATCAACATAGTATCCTGCTTCAAAAACTGAATCACATAACTTCAGATATTGCTGTTTTTGATTATCTTTACTCCGTGCATAACAATATTCCCAAAATCACATTAAATCTATAAATTATGAGCGAATCAATTTTTGCAAGACCCGAAATGATCTGGTTCATAATCGGGCTTGTGCTTTTTCTTCTTGAACTTGTAGTTCCTGGCTTTGTAATCTTTTTCTTCGGCATAGGCGCATGGGTTACAGCTCTTGTCTGCCTGATTTCTGACCCCGGGATAAACCTGCAGGCTTTAATATTTGGAGTTGTTTCAGTTCTTGCTCTTGTGGGGCTGAGGAGAATTATACAGAAGAAATTTTTCTACAGCAAGGACAACAGGGCGGAAGCTGTTGAAGATGAATTTACAGGTAAGGAAGCTGTTGCTCTCGTTGATTTCACAAGTGGCAATAAAGGCAAAGTGGAATTCAAGGGCACTACCTGGCAGGCAGAATCAGGATCAGAGATCAAAGCAGGCCAGACTGTCATTATTATTGAAAAACAGAGTTTTAAACTAATCGTAGAACCTAAAAAATAATTAACATGAGTACAACAATTATTCTTATTGGTGTAATTTTCCTTGGTTTCATCCTTATCTCAACTATGGTTAAGGTTGTTCCCCAGAGAACAGCTATCATTGTTGAAAGACTTGGAAAATACAGGGCAACATTCATTGCCGGATTCCAGATAATCATACCATTCATCGACAAGGTAAGGTACAGGCATACTCTTAAAGAACAGGCTATCGACGTAGCACCGCAGATTTGTATTACTCGCGACAATATTGCTGTTGAGGTCGACGGGATCCTCTACCTGCAGGTGCTTGATCCACAGAAAGCTTCCTATGGTATAGATAATTACAGGTTTGCTTCGATACAGATCGCCCAGACGACCATGAGAAGTGTAATCGGCAAGCTTGAACTCGATAAAACCTTCGAAGAGAGGGAATCGATTAATGCAACTATCGTTGAAGCTGTCGATAAAGCCAGCGAACCATGGGGTGTTAAAGTTACACGCTATGAAGTAAAAAATATCACACCTCCACAGAGCATCCGTGATGCGATGGAAAAACAGATGCGTGCTGAAAGGGAGAAAAGAGCTGTGATTGCTGAGTCAGAGGGTACCAAACAGGCCAAGATCAATAATGCTGAAGGCGATAAGCAACAGTTCATTCTTCAGTCAGAAGGTGAAAAAATGAAACGTATCAATGAAGCCGCAGGACGTGCCTCAGAAATTGAGCAGGTTGCTAATGCAACAGCAAACGGACTGAGGGCTATCTCGAAAGCTATCTCAGAGGAAAATGGCCTCAATGCTGTAAACCTCAGGATCGCAGAACAATACCTGAATGGCTTCGCCAACCTGGCAAAAACAAATAATACTATGATCCTGCCATCTAATCTTTCAGATATAGCAGGAATAGTTGCCACGGCAACTTCAGTCTTTAATGAGACAAAGGATAAGTCAAGGAAGTAATTTAAGTACTTTATAATATTAAGGGTACTCAAGGATTTGAGTGCCCTTTTTTGTTATCATTAATCACCAGTCACCATCATGTTCCGTTCTCATGATGATCTCATTCTGAAGATCCTCGCCAAGGTCGTTGAAATAGTCGCTGTAACCTGCCACCCTTACAATAAGGTCACGGTATAATTCCGGATGTTTCTGAGCATCACGAAGCGTTGTGGCATTGACAACGTTAAACTGTATATGATGCCCATCCAGCGCAAAGTAACTACGAATCAGCGCCGTAAGGCAGTTATAGCTCTCCTCATCCTCAAAAAACTGGGGAGAGAACTTCTGGTTCAGGAGAGTGCCCCCGGTACGAAGATGGTCTATTTTTGAAGCAGATTTGATCACACAAGTCGGTCCCTGGTTGTCGACACCCTGGCTGGGGGAAATACCTTCTGATAATGGCTTGAAAGCCTTCCTTCCATCAGGTGTTGCTCCAAGGACACTTCCGAAATATACATGGGATGTTGTGGGCAGCATGTTTATACGGTGAACTCCTCCGCGTGAATCAGGCTTTCCATTTACCGAATCGTAATAAATCTCAAAAACAGCGACTGCATGCTGATCAGCATAATCATCATCATTACCATATTTGGGTGTATCATATATCAGGTCGTGCTGAATATCCTCATAACCATTGAAATCTGCTTCTGCTGCTCTCAGCATCTCATACCATGACACTCTTTTCCTGTCATAGATATTGTACCTTATCGAAGTCAGGATATCTGTCATACTTCCAAGCCCGACACCCTGTATATATGTTGTATTATACCTGGCACCGCCATCATTATAGTCCTTGCCGTTTGAAATGCAATCCTCTACCAGCAAGGAAAGGAAGGGTACAGGAAGCCACTTCGCAAATGTCCTCATAATGACATTATTACCCCTGATCTTAATATCGGCCAGGTAATTTACCTGGGCCCTGAAGGCATCCATGAGTTCCTCAAATGAATTATAGTCCTGTGCAAAACCGGTTTTTAAACCGACCTGTGTTTTTGTTCGGATATCGAAACCATTATAAAGTGTCAGTTCAAGAACCTTGGGCAGATTGAAATAACCTGTCAGCCAGTAAGCTTCAGTGCCGAATGCACCTGTCTCAACACATCCTGAGGCACCGCCATTGCGGGCATCAACAATGTTCTTCCCCTGGCGTAGAAGCTCCTGGATTATAGCCTCGGTATTAAAGCATGAAGGTTGTCCGAAGCCTGTCCGGATGATATCGAGTGCGCAGTAAATGAATTTATCAGGATTTTTCCTGCTGATCTGAACCATAGAGCTTGGCTGAAGTATCCTCATTTCCCTGATAACATCAAGAAGAATGTAGGTCATTGCATTTACTGCATCTGTCCCGTCAGGCTTTACACCACCAAGGTTTATAAGACAGAAATCGGTATAAGTACTGCTTTCGGAGGCTGTCACTCCCATCTTCGGAGGAGCAGGATGATTATTGAACTTCACCCAGAAGCAGCCAAGAAGATCGAACAGAAGTTCGTCTGAAAGAGTTCCCTGCTCTTTTTCTTTCATGTATACCGGGAACAGATGCTGATCCAGACGTCCGGGGTTAAATGAATCCCACGGATTAAGCTCGGAGATGACACCCAGGTGTATAAACCAGTAGTGCTGGAGCATCTCATGCACTGTTTCAGGTGCTTTTCCGGGAACTTTACGGCAAACGGCAGCCATCGTGAGCAGTTCTTTTTTCCGCTGGGCATCTGATTCACGTTCTGCCAGCTTTTCCAATTCATCAGCATTACGGCTGGCATACATTATAATGGCATCGCAGGCAATATTCATCGCTGTAAGCTCTTCATATTTATCCAGCGCCTGCGGATCCCTGTGCCAGTCAAGGTTTTTAATAATCCCTGCGATCTCTGTTTTAAGCTGCTGAAAACCTGTCCGGAACATCCTGTATCCCAAAACAGTATGCCCCGGGGCTCTCTGTTCCTGAAATTCAGTATAGATACCCGCATTATAGGCATTTAGCCATTCAGGCGACATCAGTCCCATTATCCTGTCGCGGTTGCTTTTTCCCTTCCAGAAAGGGATTATTTCCTGCTCATAAATCTCCCTGACTTCTGGTCCGACCTTAAAAGAGACTTTCTCCCTGGTATCAAGAATCTCAAGGTCCCTGATTGTATGAAGGCTTATTTCGGGGTAGGTAGATGTCTCTTTCGGAGCAGGTCCTCTTTCACCCACGATGAGCTCTCCTTCTCCAATAAAAAGTTTCTTGTTCCTCAGAAAATACTCAAAAGCTTTTGCCCTCAGTACAGGAGCTGATAAACCCCTGGCCTCATCACTTTTATAGAATTGAGTGATAAGCTGTGCCCGTTCGGGAGACAACTTTTCAACAGCGCTAAGGCTCTGTTCCCGCAATTTCCTGACTCTGTCTGAAAGTATCATTTTATTCGGTTTTAACTTGAATATTTATTTTAAATGTGTATCGGGAATTAGTAATAAATTAAACCATTATTTAAAAGATTCCTCGCTAACGCTCGGAATGACAGGTAAATACGGGGATGTGTGCGGCAAGAAGTGGCGATTCGTCAGAATATCACCCAAAAATAACAAACTCGGGTCGAATCGCCACTTCTTGCCAGCCCAGACCACAAATACAGTGTCATCCCGAAGCGATAGCGAGGGATCCCATAAAACCAGCACAGCTTTTCTTTTTATTGCATAATGCCGACACTCGTATTGTTTTATTAAACCTTGCATGTCTCAGCCTCCGATCTTAACCTTAATGCCTGTATCCTCAAAATATGCTTTAAGTTCATTCATCCTGGAAGGTGAAGGTGTTGCAATTCCATTCATCCTGTCGGGGATATTGAATTTCTTATATTTCGAGGCTCCTATCCGGTGGTAAGGGAGAAGGCTGATCTTTGACAGGTTAGGTTTTTTAATTTTTGAAAGGAATGACCTGAGTGCATCGAGATGCCCGGGGTCGTCGTTGATTCCAGGTATGTGTGGCACCCTGATCCAGACCTCCCTGTCGCTCTCCATGATCAATTCCAAATTACTCATAATCAGATGGTTTGATACACCTGTGTAAAGAATATGCTTTTCATCCTCCAGATGCTTGATATCAAAAAGGAAAAGATCTGTATATGGGAATATGGCATGATAATTACCTGCCGGTGAAAAACCTGAAGTATCCACAGCGGTATGGTAACCAGCTTCTTTGCATAATTTAAGCGCTTCAAGAAGAAAATCTGTCTGAAGCATCGGTTCTCCGCCTGAGAAAGTTACTCCTCCCTTTGATTCAGTGATAAAAATTTTCTCCTTATCAGCAATTTCAATAATTTCTTTTGCTGAATAATATCTGCCTGCCTGCTGAGTAACCCTGAATTCCTTTTCTCCCACCCGTTCTATCTGTTCAACGGCCTCCGGTTCCGATGATATCCCTTCAGGATTATGACACCACCAGCATGACAGAGGGCATCCTTTCATGAAGAAAGTCACCCGGATGCCGGGTCCGTCGTGGACTGAATAGCGTTTTATACTGAAGATCAGACCTTTCATAGAAGAGAAGGTAAAAGGTAAAAGGTAAAGGTAACTTAAGGAAGAAGAGCAGGAACCGCGTGAGGTACTACCGGGAGGATTATTAAAAATAGAACATCAGGCAACAATAAAGACGACGTCCGAGGCGTTGCATCAGGAAACGGTATCTGAGATTATCGATGTTCATAACAGTGTGCAAGTTAAATACTTTTTCTATATTTAGGATTCAGTACAATTAAAAAAAATGCAACCTTCCATCTACTGTCGAAGACTTTTAAAGCTTCTCCCGTTACACCTCCTTCTGATTATTTTTATCACTACTGAGCTTCATTCACAACAGGTTTTACGCCACACAATCAGTGGCTATGTAAGGGAAGCCGGAAGTGGTGAATTGCTCATCGGAGTGAACATATATCTTTCAGATAAGAGAACCGGAACCATTACCAATAATTACGGGTTCTACTCTCTTACCATCCCTGAAGCAGATTCTGTTGAGATCACTGCATCTTATGTCGGTTTCAGTCCTGAAACAAGGATCTTAAATCTCCACAGGGATGCTGAAATCAACTTCGATCTTAAATCAAATATTCTGCTTAATGAGGTAAAAGTGACTGCAGAGAGATCTGAACGGTTGAGTGAATCAGAGCGGATGAGTATTTTAAGTGTCCCTGTAGCGCAGGTGAAGAGTGTGCCAACACTCCTTGGCGAGAAGGATGTTCTGAAGGTTCTCCAGCTTTTGCCTGGAGTCCGGAAAGGAACCGAGGGAAGCAGCGGCCTTTATGTCAGGGGCGGTGGACCTGACCAGAACCTGATAATCCTCGACGATGCGATTGTTTATAATGCTTCCCACCTGTTTGGATTTTTCTCATTATTCAATGGCGATGCCCTTAAAAGCGTTGAACTGACCAAGGGAGGGTTTCCTGCCAGATATGGTGGACGTCTTTCTTCAGTGCTGGAAATGAACATGAAAGAAGGTAACAAGGAAAAATGGCATGGTGAAGGTGGTGTTGGACTTATTTCTTCAAGACTTACTCTGGAAGGGCCACTCGTAAAGAACAAATCTTCGATCCTTCTGTCTGGAAGAAGGACCTATGCAGATGTTATTCTGAGCCCCATTCTCAAAGCAAGTGATGGGACAGATGCCGGATATTATTTCTATGACCTCAATGCAAAAGTAAATTACGATTTTGGCAGGAAGAACAAATTATACCTGAGCGGATATTTCGGTAAAGACAAATTTCATTCGGAATATAGTGACGATTATAATGAGAAAGTTGGACTATACTGGGGAAATGCCACTGCAACTTTACGATGGAACCATCTCTTCAGCAGTAAACTTTTTGCAAATACTTCAGCTGTCTTCAGCGATTACAGGTTTGGAATTACATACGATATGAAGGATGAAGTCGCGAACGAAAACTATTTTGCTGAATATTACTCCGGAATAAGAGACCTGTCCCTGAAATTTGACATTGACTATCTTCCTTCGCCTTCCCATTGGATAAAGGCAGGAGCCATAACAATTCAGCACAGATTCACACCTTATGTATTTACCGAGATTGGTGAATCTGTCGATTTAAATAAAAAAACGAAGGAACAGACCGATGGGCTTGAATCAGGTATTTACATCGAAGATACCTGGAAGCCTTTACCAGATCTGAAGATCAACGGAGGATTGCGTTTCAGTCATTTCCTCGCTAACACTGAACAATACCACTTTCTTGAACCAAGAATTTCGGCTGCCTGGAAAATGGGAAATGATTATGCCCTTAAGGCTTCCTATGCATCGATGAACCAGTATATTCATATGATATCCAATACAGGAATAAGTCTTCCGACTGATCTGTGGGTGCCGACTACTGACAAGGTCAGACCGCAACAATCAAGGCAGGTTGCACTGGGAATTGTTAAAGATCTTACCAGGCCTGAAATATCATTCTCAATTGAAGGATATTATAAAACGATGAACCATGTAATCGGATATAAGGAAGGAGCAACATTCATCCAGATCGAAAAAGCTGCTACGGGTGAAGGCATTAGCTGGGAGGACAATATAACGGCAGGGCGGGCATGGTCTTATGGTGTTGAATTCCTGGCTCAGAAGAAAGCGGGACGTTTTAGTGGCTGGATAGGTTATACACTTTCCTGGACACAGATGCAGTTCGATTCTCTGAATCTTGGAAGGAAGTTTTATGCACGTTATGACAGAAGGCATGATATTTCACTGGTTGGAACCTTCAAATTAAATAATCATATAACACTTTCAGGAACATGGGTTTATGGAACAGGAAATGCTGTAACACTTCCCACTTCAGTATATTCCGCACCTGAATATGCTGATATTTACCTGAACGACAATTTTGATCCTGCAAATCATAATTTATTTGTAAAGGAATACAGTGAAAGGAACAATTACAGGATGGCGCCCTACCACAGGCTCGACCTTGGAATTCAATTCCACAAGGAGAAGAAATGGGGAGAGCGGATCTGGGAAATCTCAGTATATAATGTATATAACCGGAAGAATCCATTTTACTATGAAATAGATTATTCTTCAATGGGCTCAGCATCATTCACCAGGCTAAAACAGGTGAGCCTATTTCCGATTATTCCTTCAATTTCATACTCTTTTAAATTCTGAAAATGAAACGAAGAATATTAAAATATTTGCTTGTTATATTTTTGGTACTTACAGGGACGGGGTGTGAAAAATATGTAAATTTTGTCGATCCTCCTGATTTCCGGCAGAAGATTGTCGTAACATCTTTCATTTCGCCATCTGATACTGTTTCAAGGATTTATGTAACATCCAACCAGCAACTTTACGGTTATTTTAATGAGCCTGAAGACCCGGGTGAGATAAGTGGAACAATAAGCGATGGCACCACTGAAATCGAGCTTGATACAACCTCATCTGGATTGTCGTTCACTCGCGATGATATGCCTGTAATTTACGGGAAAACATATACACTGAGAATATCCGGCAGTAAAGGGCTCTATGCAGAAGCAGTAACTACTGTACCGCAGAAGCGTGAAATATTGACAAAGCTGGACACAGCAAGCAGGGATATATATGAATTTTTGCCAGGTAATGAACTGATGGTTACCCTTGAACTGACTGATTTTCCCGGGGAGCGAAATTTTTATAATGTGATTGGTAAATTCACCGGATATAAAACGGATCAAGGATCTGAGGAGAGCTCCTTTTATCCGAGGTTCTGGTTTGAATACCTTGATGATATACAAGCAAACAGCGAAAATAAGATAAGGTTAGAGTCATGGATCGTTGAGTCTGCCAATAGTTATGATTCGGCTTTTATGACAGTCTACCTGCTTAATACCGCGGAATCATATTACCTGTATCATACATCTATGTACGAGTACGAACACAGTGATAATATATTATCTGAAGCCAAGCCTGTCTACTCCAATATCTCGGGTGGACTTGGTATTTTCACCTCCTATACCATTGATTCTTTAATTTTCAGACTGAAATAATTTAACAAATGATTAACAAAACATTAACCTGGACCGGTGCAACAAAATATGATTACCGACGTCTATAGGATAGAAATAAGTCTATTCAAAAGGCCGTTCGGCCAACTCTACGATCAGGTTTATAGTTAATCACGTCAGTGCACCGCCAGGTGGGACTGACGCTTTTTATTCATTCAGCAGTAAGAGTCTTCTGATTCTGAAAATAGCTATCTTTACAACAGACCAGATACTGAATCAAAAATGAGAATCAGACGAGTTTTAATATTCCTTTTACTGATGGCATGTTTCGGCCTCGGAGCAACAAACCCTCAGCAAAAGGCTGTGAAAGGAATATTTGATCTCAGGAGTATTGATCCAAACAACCCTTTTGCAGTTAAGCTAACCGGGGAGTGGTCATTTTACTGGAACAAAATGCTCCGTCCACTTGATTTTGGCAACCGGGAGATTATTCCGGACTTTTATGGCACTGTACCCTCCTACTGGACTGATTATCCCAAAGAAATCATTAAGGATGGAAGAAATGGTTTTGCAACATACCGCCTCTTAGTGCTTCTTCCTCAGGGATTCAGAAAACCACTTGGTGTCGACCTGCCTGTTTTTGATTCATCATATGATATTTACATAAATGGAAAATATTGTGGATGGAATGGAATACCAGGAAAGACAGAAACTGAAACGAAACCCGAATACAAACGTGTTTTCTTCAGGCTTGAACCCATTTCCGACACCCTGGATATTGTGGTGAATGTTGCTAATTTCTCTCACCGCAGGGGCGGCTTCTGGCTTCCTGTTAAATTAGGGACCTTCAGTAAAGTCCAGGTTGAACTGGCAAACAGCTGGGCTATTGACTGGTCTGTAATGAGCATCCTGTTTGGCTTCTCTATCTTTTTCTTTTTCTTCTTCCTGATAAATCCACGTGAGAAGGTTATGGTTTATTTCTGTTTAGGTACTATAGGCCTGGCAGTGAGACCATTATTCACTTCCCATTTTTTGATTTATAACCTCTTCGACCCCGGATGGCAATGGGTAGTCAGGTTAGAATACTTAGGACTCTATGTAGTAATGATCGGATGGGTATGGCTGGCATATGAGCTTTATCCAAAAGGCTATTTTAAGATTTTTGCTGTCGTTGTCAGCATCTTCTTCGGGATGGCAGCTGTTCTTACAGGCTTCCTCCCTGTGCGGATATTCAGCTATACCATACTCATAATCTATCCCTCAATGCTGATCCTGATGATCTATGCCACATTTCAGAGTCTTTTCAGAGCCATCAGGGGCAGCAGGATCGATATTGCCTATTTTGTTGCTTTCATCCTGCTGGCAACCGCAGGAATGCATGACATACGGGTTTCACTGGGAAAATCGGAAATATCATCGGGTTATGTCCTCACTTATGCTGTAGTATTATTCGTATTCATCCAGGCTGCTCTTCTGCTGTTAAGATGGGTACGGTCGTACCACGAAAAGGAGAAGCTGCAGAATGAGCTTGAGTTCATGAACAGGAACCTTGAGGAAATGGTGAATCAGAGAACACAGGAACTGAAAGTCAGAAATGAGGAAATTGAAAAGCAGAATATTAAAATTGCTACTCAGAACAAGCAGCTATCAGATACGATCCAGATGAAGAATAAGATCTTTTCCGTTGTCGCTCACGATCTCCGAAGCCCTGTGGTCAATATCCTTTATATGCTTAATCTTCTCAAGGAAAAAGAATATAAGGAGAAATATGACACATTCGCCAATTCAAGCATTCAGTATGCCCAGATGGTTATCTCACTCCTCGAAAACATGCTTGTCTGGGGAAGAGGCCAGGAGGACAAAATAAAATATTCTCCTGAAATGAGGAACCTTGCCGATATTATCCTTACAAACATGAGTATCTTCAAGGAGACTGCCGATAAAAAAGAGATCACAGTGAACTTTACGCAGGTTGGAACCTCTATGGCCTATTTTGATAAGGATCTCATGGATATCATAATGAGGAACCTACTTTCAAATGCTGTAAAGTATACTCCCAGGGGCGGAAGGATCAGTATACTTCTCAAGGACAGGATAGTTAATGAAGGTGATATCCTTCTGAAGATATGTGATAATGGAATTGGGATCCCCCTCGTAAGACAAAAGTATCTCTTCACATCAACTGAAATGTCGAGCACACCCGGAACTGAAAATGAAAAAGGTACCGGGCTCGGGCTCAAGCTCTGCAATGAACTGGTTCAGATAAATAAGGGAACAATCAGCATTGAGAGCAGGGAAGGCGAAGGCTCCTGCTTCTCAATTACACTTCCATACAGTCCGCCTGACAAGACTGAGACCTGATATCAGCTGTTGAGGAATTCCGCCAATTTATTTCTGTCAGTTACCCTAATCTGTTTACCTGTTGCAACAATAAGGTTTTCTTCCTCCATTTCTTTCAGAGCCCTGGCTACTGAAGGCCTCGCCACGCCAAAATAATCTGCCAGTTCCGCTTGTGTCATTTCAAGCCTGCACGTGGGTTTTTCAAGGCTGGTCCGCTGGAGTATAAACTGAACAAGCTTTCCTTTTATGGTCTTGAAATTCAGAAACTTGATTTTTTCTGATAGAAACTGTGAACGATTCGATATCATATCCAGGAAATTTACCAGGATGTTGTTGTCAGTTTTCAGTAACCTGAGAAAATTCTCTTTTTCTATTATAACCAGTGTGGTATCAGATGTGGCTGTTACATTTACGGGGAAACTATTTCTGCTCCCGAACAGGAATCCGGATGCCAGCACACCTGATGAAGGTATATCTTCAATTTTTATTATTCGCCCCGTATAGTCAACCATCTCTCCCTTCACTATGCCTTCTGCCACCAGCATCAGTGAGGTCAGCTCTTCGCCGCTATGGGCTATCAGCGACCCCGTCTTAAATTTCCTGACCCTGTAAGGGATATGAGCGAATACTTTTTCGATACCGGCTGCGGTCACTCCTTTGAAAAGTGGTGAGCGCGAAAAGACAGATAAATCCATTCTTTTTATATTTTTGAGTCCATGAAATTTACGAAATGATGAGAAATATTAAAATACTTGTAACTGTTTTAGTTATTCTTTCCGGAACAGGAATATCGTATTCACAGGATGAGGAGGCTACGAAGCTTCTTAACCAGTTCCATCTGATTACCAGCGAGGAAATGATGACATGGATGGAAAAGCTGTGTTCACCCGCATTTAACGGAAGGCTTTCCGGGACTCCGGAATATATTGCAAGTGCTGAGTGGGTGGCAGGCCGGTTAAAGGAATGGGGGATCGCTCCCGGTGGTGATAAGGGGACATACTTCCAGTGGTTTGACCAGCCTTATAATGTTTTAAACGAAACCGGAAGTCTTTCATTGAAAATTACGCTTAGCGACGGATCATCGATTTTCAAAAAGTATCTCTATCCAGATGATTTTTATCCCGGCATGAATTCAGGCAGCGGTGAAATTACTGCCGAGGTGGTCTTTGCAGGGTATGGTGTATCGGCACCCGAACTGGGATATGATGATTACAGTAATATAGATGTCAGGGGAAAGATCGTTCTTGTAAACAGGGATGTCCCGCGGACAGATCCTGCCAATAAAGAATATGCAAAATGGGTCGGGTACTGCTATCACCAGTATAAGCTTCAGAATGCCGTAAGACATGGGGCTGCCGGCTTCCTTTACATCGACGGGGCATCGGCAAATCCGAATATAGCCTACGATCCGTCAATAATTGTATGCGGCATTGGCAGCGAGCCTCTTAACGACATCTTTGCCGGATTGAAAACTTCTAACGAGGATCTGACGGCGAAGATCCGGAAAACTCTTAAACCTGAATCCTTTAATACAGGTAAAATAGTGACAATCAAAGCAAACACAACATGGCACCCGGAAGGAAAAGCATGCAATGTCGTGGGAATGATTGAAGGATCCGACCCGGTACTGAAAAACGAGGCGATAGTGGTCGGGGCTCACCTCGATGCAGTTGGCAATGCCGGTAAACCAGTAAACGGGGCACTCGATAACGCCAGCGGCTCTGTAGATATCCTGGGTGCTGCAAAGGCGCTTGCACTGTCAGGCATAAAATTGAAGAGAAGTGTTGTATTTATCTTTTTCGGAGGCGAAGAGACTGGCCTGATCGGCAGCAGGGTATATGCTGAGAAACCCTTGTTCTCAAAAGAAAATACAATTGTCTTTATTAATCTTGACATGGTCGGTAACGGTACAGGCCTGGGAGTAAGCGGATTAAGCACTTATAAGAACCTCCTCTCCTATTTTGAAAAAGCTAACTCAGATTATATTCACCGACCGTTCCAGGGTTCATTACCAGCACCTTCGGAGTTTTACGGGAGACCAAGAAGCGATTCTTATAATTTCAGTTCACGGGGGTTCAGAACAATGGGAATATGGACCACCGGTGGGTATAAAAAAGTCTTCTACCATCTTCCGGGCGATGATCCTGATGCTGTAACTATTGAGATAATGGAAGATGTTTCAAAACTTCTCTATGTTGGTATATTAAGGATGGCAAATGATGTTACCCTGAAGTTCTGATCTGCAGTTTCTATCATTTTAACCGGACATTTCTAAAGATACCAGATACCAATTCCTGAGTGTGAATTTAGCTATCTGTTTCAAAGGGCTGATAACCTTCTGCTCTTTGTTTTTGCAAAAAAATATTTTCTGATTTGTAACATATGTTACAATTTACCTGGTCAGGATATATCAATTTTGCTCTTGAAAATTTCATGTATTAACCAGCCTTCCGGAATGGAAGGGAAATATTCAGAAACTATGAAAAGAGATATATTAAAGATAGACGAAGAATTATGCAACGGATGTGGCCAGTGTGTTCCGAATTGTCACGAGGGAGCACTTCAGGTCATTGACGGGAAAGTGAGGCTCGTAAGTGAGCTGATGTGTGACGGGCTTGGAGCCTGTATTGGCCATTGCCCGGAAGGAGCGATTACAATTGAAAAGCGTGAGGCTGAGCCTTATGAAGAAGTTAAAGTAATGGAACAGATGGTCGCCAGAGGACCAAATACAATAATTGCACACCTTAAGCACCTCAAAGATCATGGTGAAACAGGATATCTAAAGGAAGGCGTTGCCTATCTGAGGGATCATCGTGCAGAATTAACGTTCGATCCTGATAAGGTTTTCACGGAAGTTCACAATCATGGGAAAAAGCCTGAGCCAGTGGCTGCTGATTCTCAAGGTCATTCGCACGGTCATTCTCATGGCCATTCGGGAGGATGCCCTGGATCGAGGGCAACAGTTATCGAGCGACCGGGATATGCAGATAATGGCCAGCCGTCAGCAGACCAGCCTTCCGAGCTCAGACAGTGGCCGGTCCAGCTGCACCTCCTGAACCCGAATGCTCCCTACCTTCGGGATTCTGATCTGCTTCTGGCTGCCGATTGTGTCGCATTTTCACTTGGAAATTTCCATAGCAGGTACCTTAAAGGCAGGTCTCTGGCAATAGCATGTCCTAAATTAGACAGCGGGATGGACGTATATGTGGATAAGCTGGCAGTAATGATCGAAACAGCCAAAGTCAATACAATTACGGTAATGATGATGGAGGTTCCCTGTTGCGGAGGTCTCCTTCAGATGGTCAGGGCTGCAAGCGCCAGAGCAACACGTAAAGTTCCTGTAAAACAGATGATTGTCGGCATTTCTGGGAATATTCTGAAAGAGGAATGGGTATAAAACCTAAATAGAATATCCGCTTCCGGGAAGATACTTCACGCTAACGGATCATAGAAGATCTAAGAACAGCCGGGATAATTTATTCCGGCTAATTTTTTTTAGATATCTAAAATATTTTTCTTAAGTTTACTCTGCACAATCACCAACTATACTTTTGATATGGGTACCGATACTTATATCAATGGTTCTGAAAAGAACGGAATGTTCCTGCTCGGACTTGATGTTGGGTCTGTTTCCCTGAACACGGTCCTGATGGACCACCAGTATAATATTCTTGAGAATTATTATGATTACGTACATGGAAAACCCTTCCACGTACTTTATGAGAGGCTTTCAGGAATACTCATGGATCATAATGCTGATTCAATCAGCAGGCTTATCTGGACCGGCTCAGGTGGGAAGCTGGGCTCACAGCTGGCAGGCGGAACATTTGTAAATGAGATCATTGCACAGGCAACATCTGCAGGTACTCTCTTCCCTGATTCCCGAACCGTAATCGAAATCGGCGGAGAAGATTCAAAGCTCATAATCCTGGAACCCGACAGGGAAAAAGGAAAGTCAAGGCTTGTTGATTTTGAGATGAACAGTATCTGTGCAGCAGGTACCGGTTCTTTCCTTGACCAGCAGGCAAAAAGGATCGGGGTAAACATTGAGAATGAGTTCGGCGAGATGGCGCTGAAATCTGCGGATCCGCCAAGGATTGCCGGACGATGCAGTGTTTTCGCTAAAAGCGATATGATACATCACCAGCAGATAGCTACCCCTCTTCACGATATAGTTGCAGGTCTATGTTTCGCCCTGGCGAGGAATTTCCGCAGTAACGTGGCAAGATCCAAAGAGATCAGGAAACCTGTGATATTTTCTGGCGGGGTGGCAGCAAATGCAGGGATGATAAGGGCTTTCCGGGACATACTCGACCTGAAAGACGGCGAACTTATTATCCCTCAATATCATGCATCTATGGGAGCCATCGGGGCTGTGATATATGCTGTCTCCAATAATGTTGAGAATATACGCTTCAAAGGGCTTAACGACCTGAAAGATTATCTGTCCGAAGATTCAACTTCGTTTGTAACTCTTCCTAAGCTGAGGGAATCAGAAGCAACTTATAATAAGGAGATTTGCATAGATCTTCATAATAAGGTAAAAATACCCGTTTACCTAGGCATTGATGTCGGCTCACTGAGCACAAATGTGGTACTCATTGATGAAGAACACAATGTAGTTGCAAGAAGATATCTCCCCACAGCCGGCAAACCCCTCGAAGCGATCCGTCAGGGCATGACGGAAATCTATGATGAGGCTGGTGACAGGATTGAGGTTATTGGCGCCGGGACTACCGGTTCGGGCCGATATCTTACAGGGGACTTCATAGGTGCTGATACCATACAGAACGAAATCACAGCACAGGCAACAGCAGCAATTGACTATGACCCTACAGTCGATACGATATTTGAGATCGGAGGTCAGGATTCAAAATATATAAGTATCGAAAATGGTGTGGTTATAGATTTTGAAATGAATAAGGTGTGTGCAGCAGGAACCGGTTCTTTTCTGGAAGAACAAGCCGAAAAGCTGAATATAAATATCGTTGAAGAATTTGGTAACCTGGCACTTAATTCAGAAGCTCCTCTCCGGCTAGGCGACAGGTGCACTGTTTTTATGGAGTCTGACCTTAACTCCTTCATGCAGAAAGGTGCGAGAAATGAAAACCTCGTAGGCGGGCTCGCATATTCAATTGTATATAACTATCTGCAGAAAGTAGTCGCCGACAGGAGAATAGGCAATAAAATTTTCTTCCAGGGCGGTGTCACAAACAACAAAGCTGTGGTGGCTTCCTTCGAGGAGGTTCTTGGCAAAAAGATCATTATCCCTCCTCATTTTGACGTAACTGGTGCCATTGGCGCTGCCATACTTGCACAAAGATCAATGGTAAAAGGACAGAAAACGTCATTCAAAGGTTTTGGGGTAAGGAATGTCCCTTACGAGATAACAATGTTTACATGCCAGGGTTGTACTAATCATTGTGAGATAAGAAAGGTAAAAATATCAGGCGAAAAGAAATCGCTGTTTTACGGTGGAAGATGTGAGAAATATGAAACTGATGGCAGGAAAAAGAGTTCGAATAACCTTCCCAACCTGGTCCTTAAGAGAAAAGAGCTGCTGATGCAGGGTTATGATGAGAATAAGGAATGGAAGAATACAACTATAGGTATCCCCAGGGCCCTGATGGTTTATTACCAGCAATTTCCATTCTGGAGAACCTTCTTTGAGCAACTCGGATTTACAGTGGTCTTATCCAGGGAATCAGACAAACCTCTGATCACAAAATCAATAGAGACAATTACAGCTGAAACCTGTCTGCCTGTGGAGTTGATGATGGGTCATGTCACCGATCTGCTTGATAAAGGGGTAGATTATATCTTCATCCCATTTATTGTAAACGCCAAATTCAGGGGATACGATAAAACCACCAATTGCAATTGTCCGTGGATTCAGACTTATCCTTTTATGATAAAAGCTGCCCTTAAAGGCAGGGTTGATGAGTCAAGATTTCTTACGCCCACGCTTCATTTCAGGTATTTCGAACGGGCTCTGGTCAAAGAGATGAAGGAGTATTTCAGAAATAAATTTGGACTGGACACCAGGGAGATCAGGGAAGCTATCTTTTATGCTGATTCAGTCCAGGTAGCATTTGAGAGAAGCCTGGTCGAATATGGCAGGGATATTTTGAACAATCTTCCAAAAAACTGCAGACCTGTTGTGCTCCTGGGAAGGCCGTACAACAGCGGGGATCCATGCCTCAACCTGGCACTGGTCGAGAAACTTCTGACACAGAATGTACTTCCTGTGCCTGTTGACATGCTGGATCTTTCGCCCTATAATATCTTTGAGAATTACCGGAACATGTACTGGCCCAACGGTCAGAAAATTATTGCTGCAGCTCAGCATGTGGCACGTACCGATGGTTTGTATGCGGTGTATATAAGTAATTTCAGATGCGGACCTGATTCATTCCTCTGGCATTATGTCACTGAAGAACTGAAAGGAAAACCGTTCCTGCATCTTGAGGTTGATGAACATTCCGCCGATGCAGGGATGGTTACGAGGATAGAAGCATTTCTCGACAGTCTCAGAGGTTCTGAAATGAATGAAAAAAAGGAAGTAAGGGTTTTCAGGCCAAGGCCAAGTCCTTCTTCACCTTCAAAAGAAAGAGTGCTTTATTTTCCATATATGCATGATGGTGCATATATGATTGCAGCAGCTGCAAGAAGTGTTGGGGTGGCTTCACAGGTGCTTCCGAAGCTCACCCAGGAGGATATAGCAATTGGCAGAAAGTACACCACATCCAAAGAGTGTTTCCCGATGATCTGCACCACAGGGAGCTTTCTGAAAAAGCTACAGGAGCCCGGTGCCGACCCGTCGAAAATGAGTTTTTTCATGCCCGACCATAACGGGCCATGCAGATTCGGACAGTATAACCAGTTCCACAGGATACTTTTCGACAGGCTTGGCTTTGAAAAAGCTGAGCTGATAACACCATCAAATGATACTTCTTATGCTGATATTGCAGGCGACCATGGAATGAAGTTCAGGATAAACGCATGGAAAGGGTTTGTGGCATTCGATTATGTGAGGAAAATATACCGCGAGACAAAACCCTATGAGATCGTGAAAGGCGAAACGGAAAAGTTGTATGATGAATCGATAAAAAAACTCGAAAAATGTATTGAAAATGGCTCCCGCGGATTACATAAGCTTCTTGTTGATATAGCAAATGATTTTCAGAAAATAGAAACCGACAGGAGCCATCGCAGACCGGTAGTGGCCATTGTGGGTGAGATATTTATGCGCGATAATGCAGGGTGCAACGGGAATATCGCCAACAGGCTTGAAGATCTTGGTGCAGAGGTACTTATAGGTCCTTTCTCGGAATGGATAACCTATTCGACACACCGGTTCACCAGGGACAGCATATGGAAAAATGATAAAAAGGGTGTTGTCAAGTCACGCATACAGGCATTAGGTCAGGAGGTAATTGTTTCTTCACTACTGAACGGTATTGAGAAATTCGTCGATCATGAAAAGGATATTTCCCTCCATGAGATACTGAGTTCATGTAACAAATATGTAAATGAATTCTATGATGGAGACCCGCCGATAGCAATGGGATTATCATCATCGCTTGCAAAAAGGGGTATTTCCGGAGTCGCAGCCATACTTCCATTTACCTGCATGCCCGGAACAGTAGTTGCTGCAGTGAGTGACTCATTCCGGAAGGACTATTCCAATATTCCATTTATTAATATCGCCTACGATGGGCAGGACACCGTGTCGCTGGACACAAAGCTGCAGGCCTTCGTATTCCAGGTGAAGGAGTTTGCAAATAGAGGAAAATCAAGAATACCGGAGATCAAAGTCGTAGCAGAAGTCTGAAGCAAAAAACAACAGCTGGTATTTAAGAATTACAAATATCAGGTATCCAGGACGCTCTTAACCTTAGCAAAAAGAGAAGCTACCTTTAAGTAAGGATCCCCTTCACCAAGTGTTTCAATCGGGAGATATCCCCTGTACCCGCAATCCCTGACAATCCGGATAATCTTTGTATAATCAGTATCAACCTGATTTTCATTTATAAAGATCTTCTCTTTCATCTGCCAGGTGATAGCAAATTTGGAGTTAGTGGCAATATCGCTATATGGATCCGCAGTGTGATAACTGCCAATATCGAGCATCAGACCTGTCCATTCATGATCGACCATCTTCAGGAGTTTCTCCGTTTCCCCGGAGGTCTTCAGAAAGTCATTATGATTCTGGAGTGCCAGCATGATGCCATATCCTGCAGCAAAATCGGCGCACTCCCTGATATCATCTGCGATCCACCTGGCTCTTTCGTCCCAAGAAAATTTCTCTTTCGACAGATTTCCGCTGAAGATCCTTAACCCGGGCGCACCGAGTTTGTGGGCGACAACTATCCAGTCCTTAACCAGTTTTTTCTCTTCAGCCCTCTTTAAAGGATCGGCCCAGGTGAAATCATTTCTTACACCTGTGCATCCAAGATCAATACCAAGCCTGAAAGCTTTTTTCCGAATGTGATAAATCAGCTTGTCGTCAGGAACTGCAGGATATCCCGGAAAGTAATAACCGGTAATATCAAGACCGTCGAAACCTGTTTCAGCACAGAAGTCAAGAAGATCGTCTAGGGTCATCTTTCCCTCGCTCAGAGGCTTGTTGAATGAATAAGCATTCAGGCTTACCTTCAATGATCGTGAACCTTGATTATTTTCCTTATTTTGAATCTTCCCTGAAGAAAAATTATTAAGTGGTGATGAAATTGCCCCGGCACTTAAAAGCATTGCCTTTTTCGAAAAATCTCTCCGGCTGGATAGTGAACTTTTCATATAATAAACAGTTTATACAACTTTAAAACCTAGCTCCTCAAGCATCCTTCGCACTTTCTTATTCCCTCCATTCAGGCTTATGGTAAAAGCTTTGAATTCCCTTCTTAACCGGTAATCACCCCTCTGTTTCTCGAAATCAGATGGTGCAAACCTGAGCCTAATATTATCCTCTTCAATATTATAAGTATGATTGACTGCCTCCCTGATTATCTCCTCTTCTGATTTTCCCACACCGTCGATTGCAAACAACGGATGCTCCGGTTCAGGGACATTGTCAGGATACCACCCTTCCAAAGAAAAGCTGAAATGTTTGCAGAGGGAATTAACCACCATCGATGTTCCATTTGCCTTGCCATCAGTCGAATAACCTGCAATATGAGGTGTAGAGAGAAATGTCCCCGACATCAGGTCAAGGTCGATATCCGGTTCATGTTCCCAGACGTCGAGTATGGAACCACCAAGCTTACCTGAAGTCAATACCTTCCTGAGTCCTGCAGTATCATTCACCTCTCCCCTTGATGTATTCAGGAACCAGGCGCCTTTCTTCATTTTTTTCAGGCTCTTCTCGTTTATCAGGTGCCATGTAGCATCTTCTCCGACAACATTCAGCGGGACATGAAGGGTAATAATATCAGATTCCTGGAGAATTGTGTCAAGGCTTACGAATTTTTTTTCTCCTTCATTTCTTGCCCTGGGAGGGTCATTAAGAAGGACCTGCATACCTAGTACCGAGGCAAATTTTTCAACCTTTGTTCCCACGTTTCCCACACCAATAATTCCAAGTGTCTTACCTTTTAGTGAAAATCTGAACTCCGAGGCAATCTTGAGCAGGGCTGCAGCAACATACTGCTGCACCGATGATGAATTGCATCCCGGGGCATTTGTCCATACAATACCTTTCTTTTCACAAAACTGAGTATCTATATGATCAAAGCCAATCGTTGCCGTACCTATAAAGCTCACTTTCGTTCCTTTCAGAAGCTCCTCTGTGCATTTTGTCCTTGTCCTTATCAGCAAGGCATCTGCGTCGGCAAGCACTTTCCTGGTAATTGACTTCCCGGGAAGATAAACCACATCGGCAAAGGGTTCAAGCACTCCTTTGAGAAAGGGTATTTTATCATCTGCAATAATCTTCATTTCAAAGCTCTTTTGGTGTGAAAGTTAGTAAATTTTAATTCCGGAGTGAAAACCGGCTAAGACAATGTATCACGAAAAATAAATAATTGTTTATGAAAATGATAATTTTGATCTTTCATGAAAACTGATAAAGCTATGTCTCTGACAAAAACTCCTGAAAATTTTGAGGAATATAAAAACCAATTTCCTGAGAATGTCAGGAAAAAACTTGATCAGCTGCGAAACATAATCAAAAAAGCTGCTCCGGAAGCCACTGAAAAGATCAGTTACGGAATGCCTGCATTTACCTTAAATGGCATGCTTATCTACTTTGCAGCTCACACCAGTCATATTGGTTTCTATCCGCTTAAAACAGGAATAACAGCATTCCGCGAAGAATTAATTCCATACAAGACCTCGAAAGGTACCGTCCAGTTTCCCCACAATGAACCATTGCCCTCAGCCTTGATTACAAAAATCGTAAAATTCAGGGTACTGGAGAATATGGACAAGGCAGCAGGAAAGTCAAAATCAAATAAGGCGACCCGGTGAAATCCTGGACCACAAGAAATGGAACAAGGGTATTCAGGATACTTTCAGGCAGAAGTAATGTATTTCTTATTTCTTCAAGCGGAAGGCGATGGCTGGTAGATTCAGGACCCAGCCGTTTATGGGCGAGATTGAACAGGAGAATCAGAAGCCTTGGCATTACATCTATTGAATATCTGATTCTTACACATGCACATTTCGATCATGCCGGGAACGCAGCTAAAATTAAAAATGAATATGGCGCAAAAGCCATCATCCATGAGTCTGAAGCTTCATTCTTAACGACTGGTGATAATGCACCTGTAAGCAGCCCTCTGGCTTTACTCCGCCTTGTGATCAGAAACCTGGAGAAAGTCCTCAAAGGCAGAATGATTTACGATCCATGTGATCCCGATAAATTAACCAGGGAAATTTCATATCTCTCCGATGAAGACAGGGGTTGTTATATTCTTCATACCCCTGGCCATACATCCGGATCGCAGAGTGTTATTGTAGACTCAGAGATTGCCCTTGTAGGCGATGCCATGTTCGGCGTTTTCAGGGGCTCGGTATTTCCACCCTATGCAACTGATGCAGACCTGATGGTTAAGAGCTGGCAGAAGCTTCTCGACTCGGGATGCACCATTTTTCTCCCCTCTCACGGAACAGAAAATACAAGGGAAATGGTTGCTGCCGGAGTGAAAAAACACGACTAAAGTTAAACAAATGGCCTGGTACATTGTTATTTATGAGTAACAAATAACAAATTCCAGCTATGAAAAAATTCCTTAAATATTCAGCTATTGCTCTTGGAAGCCTTGTGGCGATAATACTTATTGCAGCACTGTTTGTAAAAAAGGATTATTCAGTCGAAAGGTCAGTAACCATTGACCGTTCAAAACAAGATGCATTCGGTTATGTCAAATTCCTGAGGAACCAGGATAATTTCAGCGTATGGGCCAAAATCGATCCCGGTATGAAACAGGAATTCCGTGGTACCGATGGCACTGTCGGATTTGTGTCAGCCTGGAATTCCACAGATAAAAAGGCTGGCAGCGGTGAGCAGGAGATCACAGGGATCACTGAGGGCGAAAGAATAGATTATGTAATCAGGTTTTTCGAACCTATGAAATCTACAGATAATGCGTTCATGTCATTTACCCCGGTGAGTGATTCAGTGACTAAAGTTACCTGGAATTTTTATGGAAAAATCAACTATCCTACGAACTTGATGCTTCTGTTCATGGACATGGATGCTATGCTTGGTAAAGATCTTCAGGGTGGACTGGATAATCTTAAATCAATTTTGGAAAAATAAAGTAAGTGAACTGATTTTTCTTTATTTTGGCGGCTCAATTTTACTAAATGAGCCGCTATTTTATTATCAGTATTTCCTTCTCCCTTCTCTTTCTCGGCAACCTGTATGCACAGCCTGAAATAAAAGCAGTTCCAGCTTCTAAGGCTCCTTCGATAGACGGACTGGTAAATGATGAAGTATGGTCGGGGGCAGCAGTGGTAAAAGATTTTGTACAGAAGGAACCCAGGAACGGGGAACCTGTATCAGAAAAAACCGAGTTCCTTTTTCTCTATGACAGGAATAATATTTATGTGGGAATCAGGTGTTTTGATGATCCCAAAGGTATCATAGCAAAGGAGCTCGCCAGGGATGTAAGCCTCGGGGAAGATGACAGGATACAGATAATCTTTGATACATATCTCGATGGTCGCAGCGGATACTGGTTCCAGATAGGTCCCCGCGGAAGTATTGGCGATGCGCTAATAAATGAAAACGGGAAACACTTTAATAAAGCCTGGGATGGCATCTGGGACGGTAAGGCAAAAATAACGGAAACAGGTTGGGAAGCTGAACTTATTATCCCGTTTAAAACCATGGGCTTCAATAAAAAGTCCGATACCTGGGGATTAAAATGCATAAGGTACGTTAAGAGAAAATCGGAAACAGCAACATGGCCGGGGACATCGCTTAATGCAGATAAATTCCAGGTCTCCGATGAAGGGAAAATCACCGGGCTCACAGGAATGTCGCAAGGTATCGGACTCGACCTCATTCCCTATCTTACAGGAGGTATAAGCAAAAAAGATAAAACAGATCCTGTTTATAATGCCGGTATTGATGCTTTTTACCAGATAACACCTTCACTGAAGCTGGCCCTTACGGTAAATACCGATTTTGCGCAGACTGAGGTCGATGAAAAGCAGATAAACCTTACCCGTTTTTCACTCTATTTCCCCGAAAAAAGGGATTTCTTCCTGGATGGCTCAAATTATTTCTCCTTTGGCATAAATGGCGATGACGACAATCCGAAGAATACATCAATGATTCCATTCTTTTCGAGACGAATAGGCCTTGACAGTGTCGGGAATCCTGTACCGATAAAGTACGGAGGCAAATTCACAGGCAAATACGGGAGGTGGAATTTTGGCTTTTTACATATAAAAGATGATAATTCATGGGATAATCCCGGGTATTCTGTCGGCAGGGTATCGTTCGATTTTGGAAAGCAATCTTCGATCGGGATAATAGGAACCAACGGAAATGCATTTTCAGATGCAGGAAATTCACTTGCAGGATTCGATCTTAAGCTCGGGAGTTCACAGCTCAAGGGCAATAAAAATATCGACTATTCTCTCTATGGTGTGAAATCTTTCACAACCGGGCTCAAGGGAAATGATATCTCGTTCGGGACAGAGCTGAACTATCCAAACGATTTTCTGAACTTCAGGATAGGCTATATGCAGATCGGGAGCAATTTCACACCAGGACTTGGATTTGTTCCGCGCACAGGAATCAGGGACATTTATGGTGGTGCAACCTTAGGTCCGCGTCCTAAAAATTCTCCCATCCTCCAAATAAAAACCGGGGCTGATTATTCATTTATTTCAAGCCTGGAAACAAGTGAGCTCCTTTCAGCCGAGGTCAATCTTCATTATATGGAGATCAACTTCATGAGCGGGGATATCATCTCCATGGCATCTGAATATGTATTTGAAAAACTGGAGGAGCCCTTCCCTATTTTCAAATCTATTACAATACCGGTAGACGAATACCAGTTCTGGAGACATTCGATCACTCTTACTTCAGCCAAGAGGAGAAATCTCTGGGCCCTGGCAAAGAGCAGCTTCGGAACATTCTATTCAGGCAGGAGAACAGATCTGCTGGTACAAACAGGGTATAAGATCTGCGTACCTGTATATCTCGGCCTTGATGCCGAACACAGATGGGTTACCCTGGACCAGGGAGATTTCGTCACCAGGATATTCAGGGCTAACCTGAATTTCCTTTTCAGTCCGACTGTTTCGTGGTCAAACTTTTTACAGTACGATAATAAAACTGAAAAAATCGGGTGGCAATCAAGGTTTCAGTGGATAATAAAACCTGGTAAAATAATATTTGTGACATTCAATTCGCCAACCATCGATCCTATGGAGCGATTCACTCCCCAGACATACGAAGCCAGGGTGAAAGTAAAGTATACGATAAGATTCTGATTACCAGACCCCTTTAAAGGGGGGTTGAATACAAATTTAACCTTGTGAGTTAATTGCATCCGACCCCCCTTTAGCGAGGTGGTGTTTTATTCCATTAATGTCATCTCTTTCAGCAGGTACCCTGCACCGGCAAACTTATCAATAATAAATAGTGCAAACCTGATATCGAGACTTATGTTACGGCTCTGGTCAGGATTATATGCCATATCACTGGCAACACCTTCCCATGCCCTGTCGAAGTTAACGCCTATAAGGTGTCCATCGGCATTAAGAACCGGGGATCCTGAATTTCCTCCTGTGGTATGGTTGTTTGCAATAAAACATACAGGAACCTCACCATCCTGGGTATAACGGCCAAAATCCTTTGAAGAATAAAGCTGCTTCAGCTTGTCCGGTACATCATAATCGAAGATCGCCGGGTTATCTTTTTCTATTATTCCCTTGAGAGTCGAATAGTGTTTGAAATATATTGCATCTTTTGAATAGTAACCTTTTACTGATCCGTAGGCCACCCTGAGTGTTGAGTTGGCATCAGGGTAGAATACACGATCTTTATCGAACTCCATCTGAAGGGTCATATATAATGGATTAAGCTTCTGTATTTCCGACGAAAGGCGGTTAACTTCACCACGCACATTTTCAGATATAAAATTCCCGGCGCTCCTGGCAAGACGGTAAAGAGGATCCTTCTCAATCTTTGCCACGCTGCCCTTGTTGAAAGCATTTACAAATGCGGTGAATTTAGCCTCATCAGCAAAAATTGTTGTGGAATAGACTTTGTCTGCCAGTGTCTGAAAATCTCCCTTGCAGGCATTGCTTATTTTGATGTATTCAGGTGCCTGCCATTTAGGATCGAGACTCTTACCATACAGGTCCATTACCGCCACAAACAGTTTTTTGTCTGTTTCCCGGTTATAGTTTTTGAAGAAGCCTTTTGCACTTGCCAGAAGTTCGCTTTTTACAATGCTGATCCTGGCCTGATCAGGTTCTTTTTCAAAAAGCCCGGCAAGTGTCATGATGTTCCTTGCGAAGCCAACTGATTCTGCGCCGCTGCTGAAAAAAGCATCGCTAGTAATGCTGTTCACAAGAGAATAATCAGCAAGCTGAGAATATAATTTCTCATACGACGGAAGCAGTGCCCCATATTTTGCTTTTCTTCCTTCATCGGCGTTGATCCAGTCAGTCATCCTTTTTTCATAAGCCTGTTTTTTCTCAATTGTCTTCATCCTTTCAAGACCCAGGTTCTCACCGATGGATTTCTTCCAGCCATTGGCAATGCCGGATTTTTTTGCTGAATACTGAAGCCTTATCAGCGGATCGGTATTCATAGCAGCTTCCATAATTTCTATTTTCGCTGTCTGGATAGCTATTCTCTTCGGGTTGATGTGATTCTTCATCATATCAATGTAATATGATGGAGCATACTCAGATGTCGACCCCGGATAGCCGAATACCATCGTGAAATCGCCCTCATGCACACCTTTAAGTGATATCGGGAAATGGTATAATGGCTTATAGGGTACGTTGTCTTTTGAGAAACCTGCAGGTTTGTTTTCCTTGTTGGCATAGACGCGCCAGAGAGAAAAATCACCTGTATGGCGCGGCCATACCCAGTTATCAGTTTCACCGCCGAATTTTCCTATTGCAGAGGGAGGAGCCCCGACAAATCTCACATCATTGAAGGTCTCATATACCATCAGGAAATACTGGTTCCCCATATAAAAAGGACTTATCCTGGCTGTATAATTTGTACCTTCCACAGCGCTTCTGCGTATCTCTTCTGAATTTGTATTTATCACTTTCTGACGTGCCTCACCGTCCATGCCTTCAGTTACACCTTTAAGGACTTTATCTGTAACATCTTCCATCCTCTTCAGGATTGTGATGAACAATCCCGGGGAAGGTATTTCCTCCTCTCTCGACATTGCCCAGAATCCATTTGTCAGGTAGTCTTTTTCGAGAGTTGAAAGACGCTGAATGGTCCCATAGCCGCAATGATGATTTGTAATTATCAGTCCTTCGCCGGAAATGAATTCACCGGTACATCCGCCGCCGAAAGACATAACTGCATCTTTCATGCAGGCTTTATTTACACTATATATATCTTCTGCAGTGAGCTTGAAACCCTTCTCCTGCATAAGCTTAATGTTGTATTTCTCGATGAGTATCGGTATCCACATTCCCTCGTCAGGAATAGCCGATGCAACGAGTGTAATTACAAATAACGCTGTTGTGATAAATAACTTTTTCATATTGTTTCTCATTTATGATTTCTTATTTCTGTTTTTTCCCTTGTTTCTTGCTTCTTGCTTCTTATCTTATAAAACCTTCAAGTTCCCTGTATAATTTTTGCACCGGAAGACCCACTACATTGAAATATGAACCTTCAATTCTGCTGCAGGCCGCTATACCTATCCATTCCTGTATTCCATAAGCTCCCGCTTTGTCGTACGGCTTAAAGTTATCAATATAGAAATCAATCTCCTCATCTGTCATCCTGTCGAAAGTAACCCTTGTTGTATCTGTAAAAGTCCTTTCTTTTTCAGAAGATAAGATAGTAACTCCCGTGATGACTTCATGTGTATTACCTGAGAGTGCCTTTATCATCCTTTTTGCATCGCTGGCATCTGCAGGTTTCCCAAGGACTTCATTATTGCACCAGACAATTGTATCAGCAGTGATAATTATTTCATTGCCTGCAATTTTGTCTATAAAATTTCCTGCTTTCTGCCGTGAAAGGAAGAGTGCAATTTCTTCACCTGTCAGCCCCGGGGGATAAGTCTCATCATATTCCGGAGTATCGATATCAAAATTCAGTCCCATTTCCTTCAGAAGCTGTTGCCGTCGTGGGGAGCGGGAAGCCAGTATTATATGGTATTTGGCAAGGTTATCGCAAAGCATATCACATTAGTTTCCAGGTGATTATTGCCTTTACTAACAGTGAATAGAGTATACCGGTCAGCATAACAACTTTTATCAGTCTGCTTACACCGTGGATCTGTTTTTTGCTTTTTCCTGCGAATATCCTGAAAGCAGCAATCAGGAGAGGAAAGACCACAGCAACTGACATATATGTAAGTGTAAACCAGTCGCGTACATAAAAGAACCAAACAAGATAGAGAAGCACCACAGTAACTGCGATCAGGCATGCTGCGATGATTTTTGATGCAGGTATACCGATTACAACAGGAAGAGTGCTGCGTCCATAAGCGTTATCGCCCTCAAAGTCTTCTATATCCTTTACGATCTCGCGTGTGAGCGTTGTAAGAAATGCAAACAGTGCGAAGCCTCCTATCCAGTAAAATATGTAATCAAGTTTTGGAGTACTTACTGCATTGACAGAATAGAAACGGAATATGGCAGGCCATTCATAAAAGATCACAAGCATGGGAACCAGGGCAGTAAGTACGGCAACAATTATATTTCCTATCAGGAACTGTCTTTTATAACTGGCCGAATAGAAATAAAGCAGTCCTGACACCAGCAGGAACAGTATTCCCATTCCGAAGTAACCTGCACGCACCGAGATATAAAAGCCGGCTGCCACACCTGTAATATTAAAGACCGAGTGCCACAATATCGCCTTGCGCCTCGACACCCTGGTCCCGACAATCACCTTGCCGTGGTTGATCAGGTCAGTTTTTATATCAAAATAATCATTTATAACATAGCCTCCGGCAGTAATGAAAACCGTGGCGGCGACAAGAATTATGAAATCATACCATGGCAGCTGGAGAGTCATTGCGACATGCTTCCCGGGAGAGCTGAGAAGGTCGACAGTTCCCATGCTGAGCAGGGGAGCTATGACAAAATATCTCATCAGAACCATTGTAAGGATCACAATGAGCAGGTTTTTCCATCTTATAAGGAGAAGGAATTCTTTCATATTACCATGAAAAAGCATCAGAGTCCATCCAGTTATTATGCAGTCTCAAAACCTGTTCGATAACATCCCTTGCGCATCCCTCTCCGCCTCTTTTATCAGAGATATAAAGAGCTACCTGTTTGATTTCACTGTCGGCATCTGAAGGGCAGACAGGAACCCCGGCCACTCTCATCACTTCAAAATCAGGTATATCGTCACCCATGAACATGATTTCAGAATCTTTCAGTCCGTGTTTCGATTTAAAGTTATTATAATGATCCAATTTAGACCTGCTGTTGAGGAAAATATCTTTTATTCCCAGGAGCCTGAGTCTTTTCTGGTATTCTTTTGAATTGCTCCCGGAAATAATACCGATCCTGTATCCTTTCTTAACTGCAAGCTGAAGAGCATAACCGTCACGCAGGTTGACAGTTCTGTTGGGTACACCGAAAGAATTAAGGTTGATTGTCTGCAGTGAAAGAACGCCGTCGATATCAAAAATAAAAGCTTTTACGGCAGTCAGCCCCTCCTTGAAATTTGTCATTATTATCTCTCTTTATAATGATTTATTATTGATCCTGTAATCTCTTTGTATAAGTTCTGAAGTTCAGGTGAGAAAGATAATAAATCCAGATGCTTTTCAATAGTATTAAGGTCATTCCTTATTGCAGGGCCGGTCTGGGATCTTTCGGGTCCTTCTTCCAGGGCTTTCATGACTGTCTCTCTTACCAATGGCTCAAAAAGATCCAATGAGAGTCCTGCCCTTTTTGCCATATCGCTTCCTACTGTCAGCATATAGTTCGTGAAATTATTCATGAACACTGCTGCAAGGTGCACTAATTTTCTTCTTTCTGAATCAATAAAATATACCTGGCCTCCAATTTTAAAGGCAAGGTCACTTAATGTCATTCCTGTTTTTTCTTCTGATGTTTCAATAAGGAAAGGTAGGTCGGTAAAGTTTACCTGTCTTCCTTCCGAGAAAGTCTGGAGCGGGTAAAAAACACCTCTGCGTGTCAGGTTGCCAGGAAATACTTCAAGTCCGAAACTTCCAGCGGTATGAGCCACTATACATGTCTCCGGGCATTTTACCGATGCCAGCACTTCACTGAGCCTGTGGTCAGGAACTGCAACAATGACTACCTGATTTTTACTGTCAAAAACTAATTCGCGAGACCATTCTGCATCACATTCTTTTGCAAGCTGTGTGCCATCTGATTCTGTTTCTGAAACTATCTGACGGATAATTATCCCTGACTGAAACATAGCCCTGCATAATGCACCTGCTACTCTTCCGGCGCCTGCAAAGGATATGTTATACCGAATCATGATTACCTGCTATTTCCCGTAAAGATAGGACTTAAGCTGGGTCACATTGATATTATAATACTTGTAATAGTAGTAATATGAAGACTGGCCTGCACTGCTCACATAACTGCAGTCCCAGTAACAGTCACCCGATAGCAGAATCTGCTCATCAGCACTAAGGTCCTTGTAAGTATCATACATAGTTGTCGGATTACAGAAGATGTATGTGTCATATCCTTCCGTGAATTGCATGGTGGCACCATTGGAGGAAACATACAGTTCCGAATAATCGAGGAGTTTATTGGTGATGGAGAAGAGTTTATCGCCATCGCAGCCACATTTTTCCTGCTTATCGCAACTATCAAAGAAAAAGACCGGAACCAGAATTATGATTACTACCAGTATTTTGCCTGTAATATAGCTTTTCATTGCCGAAATATCAGAGGTTGTATATTAATAACACACAAAGTAAGGCTTTATTTCGTTTATAACAAAACATTTATATTAAAGCCTCAATATTTTAACAACTTACTTTTCCGGATTAATTCAGTAATAATCAACAACCCTAAAATCGAGCGTAAAATATTAAATAAAAAAAAGCCGTCAGCAAAATTCTCTGACGGCTTGGGATTGGAGTTGTTTGGCATCATTTCAGGCCTGGGCTGTAGGGCCTCCAAAACTAAGAGGCATTACCGGCCCTGAGCCTTTAACTTCTTTGATGGGTCCGTGCACGGACTCATATTTAGCAATATTATCCTGCAGAGCTGCGACAAGCCTTTTTGCATGCTCCGGTGTCAGTATAATTCTCGATTTCACCTGTGCCTTTGGGATGCCAGGCATTATGCGCACAAAATCGACAACGAATTCCGAAGCAGAATGAGTTATGACAGCAAGGTTGGAATAAATACCCTGAGCTACTTCCTCATTCAGCTCTATACTGATCTGGTTCTGGTCTTTCAGATCTGCCATTGTACTAAATATTTGGTTATTTCCTGGAATCTGTTTCTTCTGTCACGGGCTCAGAGTCGCTGTTTCCAACGAGGGATTCATACTCCTCAAGTGAACCAACGATTATGCTGTTATAGTCGCGCTGGCCCGTTCCGGCAGGTATAAGATGTCCGACAATGACGTTCTCCTTAAGCCCTTCAAGCTTATCTACCTTACCAAGAATTGCAGCTTCGTTCAGAACTTTCGTAGTTTCCTGGAATGAAGCAGCTGAGAAGAAGCTGTTTGTCTGGAGTGCAGCACGGGTAATACCCTGAAGCACCTGGCTCGATGTTGCTGGTATAGCATCTCTGGAATCAACAACCTTGAGGTCTTTGCGCTTAAGCATCGAATTCTCATCCCTGAGCTTGCGGGCAGTCACTATCATACCCGGTTTAAACGTCTGTGAATCACCGGAATCAATAATGACTTTCTTGCCATAGATCCAGTCGTTCTCATCCATGAACTCAAGTTTATCAACTATCTGCCGTTCAAGGAATTTCGTATCACCCGGATCGACGATCTCAACCTTACGCATCATCTGGCGGACAATGATCTCAAAGTGTTTATCATTGATCTTAACACCCTGGAGACGGTATACTTCCTGGATCTCATTTACTATATACTCCTGAACCTTTGTCGGCCCCTTAATTGCAAGTATGTCCGAAGGAGTAATTGCACCGTCTGACAAAGGAGTTCCTGCTTTTACATAATCATTCTCCTGGACAAGGATCTGTTTCGATAGCGGAACAAGATATTTCTTTATCTCATCAGTCTTCGACTTTATTGTAATCTCCCTGTTACCTCTCTTTATCTTTCCGAAGGTAACCTCACCGTCGATTTCAGAAACGATTGCCGGGTTCGAAGGATTTCGTGCTTCAAAGAGCTCGGTAACCCTGGGAAGACCACCGGTTATATCGCCCGATTTACCTACGGCACGTGGTATCTTGACAAGTACCTCACCAGCTTCAACGATCTTGTTAGTGTCGACAACAAGGTGCGATCCAACAGGCAGGTTATAAAGCTTAAGCTCTTCGCCTCCCTTTGGTGCAAGTATTTTGATAGCCGGGTTTTTGGTCTTATCCCTGCTTTCAATAATTACTTTCTCCTTGAAACCGGTCTGCTCATCCGACTCTTCGCGGAAAGTAATACCTTCGATAAGGAAATCGTAACCTACTTTACCACCAACTTCAGCAATGATAACTGCATTGAATGGGTCCCATTCGCATATCAGCTTGCCTTTTTCAACTTCCTGACCAGGTTTAACATAAAGTTTTGAACCATAAGGAATAGTATGTGTGGTAAGGGCAATTCCTGTTTTCTTGTCGATTATCCTTAATTCAGCCAGACGACCGATAACTATATCTATAGAACCTTTATCGGCATCTTTCTTAGGTACAGACCTTAGTTCCTCAATTTCTGCAATACCGGCATAGCGTGCAACCAGCCTTGACTCTGTGGTTATGTTTGATGCGGTACCTCCGACGTGGAATGTACGGAGTGTAAGCTGTGTTCCGGGTTCACCGATACTCTGGGCTGCTATTACGCCGGTAGCTTCGCCCTTCTGAACCATATGACCCGTTGAAAGGTTACGACCGTAGCATTTTGCGCATACTCCTTTCTTCGATTCACATGTGAGCACCGAGCGGATCTCCACCTGTTCTATTGGCGAATCATCGATTTTCTTAGCAAGCTCTTCTGTAAGCTCCTGTCCTGCTTCAACAATCAGATCACCCGTAAGAGGATGATAAACATTATGAACTGTTGTACGACCAAGTATTCTCTCATAAAGAGATTCAACGACCTCTTCATTCTTCTTAATGGCTGTAGCCACCAGTCCTCTCAGAGTACCGCAGTCTTCTTCGGTGATGATGACATCCTGGGAAACATCCACAAGACGACGTGTAAGATAACCGGCGTCGGCTGTTTTAAGAGCTGTGTCGGCGAGACCTTTACGTGCACCGTGAGTTGATATAAAGTACTCAAGAACCGAAAGACCTTCCTTGAAGTTTGAAAGGATCGGGTTTTCAATGATCTCAGAACCTGTTGAACCTGACTTCTGAGGCTTGGCCATAAGACCCCTCATACCGGAAAGCTGGCGGATCTGTTCTTTTGATCCCCTTGCACCGGAGTCAAGCATCATATATACAGAGTTGAAGCCATGCTTATCATTCGAAAGCTGCTTCATAAGCGACTGTGTAAGCCTTGCGTTAACATGTGTCCAGATGTCAATGATCTGGTTATAACGTTCATTATTGGTAATGAAACCCATGCTGTAATTGCTCAGAACTTCCTCAACCTGCTCATAACCTTCTGTGACAAATTTTGTCTTTTCCTCAGGTATAATTACATCATCAAGGTTGAATGACAAGCCACCCCTGAATGCCATGTAGAAACCAAGGTTCTTGATAGCATCGAGGAATTCTGCTGTCTTGGCCATGCCTGAAAGTTTCAGCACGCGACCGATAATATCCCTGAGCGATTTTTTTGTAAGGATCTCATTGATGAATCCAACTTCCCTGGGTACATACTGGTTGAAAATGACCCTCCCGACTGTTGTTTCGATAAGATGATTTACTATCTCCCCATCAACGCGGTCGTTTACTTTTACCTTTATTATGGCGTGAAGGTCAATTTTATTCTCATTGTAAGCGATTGTGACTTCTTCAGGTGAATAAAAGATAAGTCCTTCTCCCCTGACCTTGTCAGCATCTGTGCTTTTCCTGCCTTTTGTAATGTAATAAAGTCCGAGGACCATGTCCTGTGAAGGAACAGTTATCGGCGCACCATTTGCAGGATTGAGAATATTATGTGAAGCCAACATAAGCATCTGAGCCTCGAGGACAGCACTGTTTCCAAGTGGAAGGTGAACAGCCATCTGGTCTCCGTCGAAGTCGGCGTTGAATGCTGTACAAACAAGCGGGTGAAGCTGGATTGCTTTTCCTTCAATAAGCTTTGGCTGAAATGCCTGGATACCGAGCCTGTGAAGTGTAGGAGCACGGTTAAGAAGAACAGGATGTCCCTTGAGAACGTTTTCGAGGATATCCCAAACGACAGGATCTTTCCTGTCGACAATCTTCTTGGCCGACTTAACTGTTTTTACAATCCCGCGTTCTATAAGCTTACGGATTATAAATGGCTTGTATAATTCTGCTGCCATGTCTTTCGGCAGTCCGCATTCATGAAGATTAAGTTCAGGACCAACAACGATAACCGAACGGGCAGAATAGTCAACTCTCTTACCAAGAAGGTTCTGACGGAACCTGCCCTGTTTTCCTTTAAGGCTATCACTCAGAGACTTAAGAGGCCTGTTAGCATCTGTCTTAACAGCATTTGCTTTCCTTGAGTTGTCGAAAAGTGAATCGACAGCTTCCTGGAGCATTCGTTTTTCGTTGCGGAGAATAACCTCAGGAGCTTTGATCTCAATAAGTCTTTTAAGACGGTTATTTCTGATAATAACACGCCTGTAAAGATCGTTTAGGTCTGATGTTGCAAAACGTCCGCCATCGAGTGGTACAAGTGGTCTGAGTTCCGGTGGAATAACAGGCACCACCTTAATGATCATCCACTCAGGTTTATTTACATGTTTTGAATCCCTGAAAGCTTCAACTACCTGGAGTCTCTTAAGTGCCTCGTTCTTACGTTGCTGTGAGGTCTCAGTATTGGCCCTGTGACGAAGGGAATATGACATTTCGTCGAGGTCGAGACGGCTGAGAAGTCTGTAGAGGGCTTCAGCACCCATATCGGCAATGAACTTGTCGGGATGTGAATCATCGAGATACTGGTTTTCCTTTGGCAGCGACTCGGTAATTTCCAGATACTCTTCTTCAGTAAGGAAATCGTATTGTTTAACACCGTCAACTGCCTTGATCCCCGGGTTAATTACGACATATCTTTCGTAATAAATAATGGAATCAAGTTTTTTGGTCGGGAGCCCAAGTAGGTAACCGATCTTATTTGGCAATGATCTGAAGTACCAGATGTGTGCAACAGGTACCACAAGAGATATATGCCCCATTCTTTCGCGACGTACCTTCTTCTCTGTAACTTCAACACCGCAGCGGTCGCAAACTATACCTTTATAGCGGATTCTTTTATATTTTCCGCAGTGGCATTCATAATCCTTCACCGGCCCAAAGATCCTTTCGCAAAACAGACCGTCGCGCTCTGGCTTATAGGTACGGTAGTTTATTGTCTCAGGTTTCAGAACTTCGCCGCTCGAGCGATCGAGTATTTCCTCAGGCGAAGCAAGACCAATTGAGATCTTTGAATAACTGGTTTTCGTTTTATTGTCTCTTCTGAATGACATATACTGTATTTTTTCTTTTTCAATAAGTTAAAAATCCCCGGAACAGGTTCTCAGTCAAGTATTACACTTAAGCCGAGACCTCTGAGTTCGTGCAGCAGGACGTTGAGTGATTCAGGAATACCGGCCTGTGGCATAGGTTCACCTTTTACAATTGCTTCATATGCTTTGGCACGTCCTATCACATCATCCGACTTGATAGTAAGAATTTCCTGGAGTATATGAGCAGCTCCGAATGCTTCGAGAGCCCAGACTTCCATTTCACCGAAGCGCTGACCTCCAAACTGAGCTTTTCCGCCGAGAGGCTGCTGTGTAATCAGTGAATAGGGACCTATCGATCGGGCATGCATCTTATCGTCGACCATATGTCCGAGTTTGAGCATGTAGATCACGCCAACGGTTGCCGGCTGGTCGAACCTTTCACCGGTACCTCCGTCATACAGGTAGGTTTTACCATATTTCGGCAATCCGGCTTTTTCAGTATAATCAGTGATCTGGTCAATTGTAGCACCATCAAAAATAGGTGTTGAGAAAAGAAGCCCCAGCTTCTGCCCTGCCCAGCCAAGAACAGTTTCATAGATCTGTCCAAGGTTCATACGTGAAGGCACACCAAGCGGGTTAAGAACTATATCTACAGGAGTTCCGTCTTCAAGGAAAGGCATATCTTCCTGGCGGACAATCTTTGCAACAATACCCTTGTTACCATGGCGTCCTGCCATCTTGTCTCCCACCTTGACCTTTCTCTTCTTTGCAATATAGACTTTTGCAAGACGAACAATACCTGCAGGCAGCTCATCACCTATTGTAAGGTTGTATTTCTTGCGTTTGTAAACGCCGTCAATTTCCTTATACTTTATAATATAGTTGTGAAGCAGCTGCTTTATACTGTCGTTTTTCTTCTTGTCGGTGGTCCACTTGTTAGGATTGACATTCAGAAAATCAACTTCCTGAAGCTGTTTCAGGGTGAATTTACTTCCCTTGGGAATTACATCAACATTCAGGTAATCCTTGACTCCCTGTGAGGTCTTGCCATTGACAAGGATGAAGAGCTTATCAACAAGTTTCGATTTGAGATCTTCAACGCTTTTATTGAATTCGTTCTCGATCTTATCGAGGTGTGGTTTTTCACTTGCTTTTGCTTTCCTGTCCTTGATAGCCCTTGTAAAGAGCTTTTTATCAATAACTACACCTTCAAGTGACGGACCAGCCTTAAGGGAAGCATCCTTAACATCTCCTGCCTTATCGCCGAAGATTGCACGGAGAAGTTTTTCTTCCGGTGAAGGATCTGATTCTCCCTTTGGAGTAATCTTACCGATCAGGATGTCTCCCGGTTTGATGCGGGCGCCAATCCTGATAAGACCGTTCTCATCAAGGTTCTTGGTAGCTTCCTCGCTGACATTTGGTATGTCGGAGGTAAGTTCTTCAAGGCCCCTCTTGGTGTCGCGGACCTCCAGGAGGTACTCATCGATATGAACCGATGTGAACATATCTTCCTCGACAACCTTCTCTGAAATAACAATAGCATCCTCGAAGTTATAACCTTTCCAGGGCATGAAAGCGACCTTCAGGTTACGGCCGAGAGCCAGTTCACCTTTTTTGGTCCCGTAACCTTCAGTAAGAACCTGTCCTTTTTTGACTTTCTCACCTTTCTTAACTACAGGAACCAGGTTAATACAGGTATTCTGGTTTGTCTTCTTATATTTAGGAAGAACATAACGTTTGGTATCATCGTCGAAGCTGACAAATTTCTCCTCATCAGTCCGGGTATACCTTATTACTATTTCATTTGAATCGACAAATTCCACAACTCCGTCGCCTTCAGCAACATAGAGGATACGGCTATCGCGGATAACCTGAGCCTCAAGGCCAGTACCGACGATGGCAGTCTGCGGGTTAATAAGCGGCACTGCCTGGCGCATCATGTTTGATCCCATAAGAGCCCTGTTAGCATCGTCGTGCTCAAGGAACGGGATAAGTGATGCTGCGATGGAAGCGATCTGGTTTGGAGCAACGTCCATAAAATCGATCTTTCCAACTTCTTCAATAGGGTAGTCTGCTTCGTAACGGCATTTTGCCCTTGCATCTTCAAAATGCCCGTCTTTTTTAAGAGGAGCATTTGCCTGGGCAATCATTTTCTCTTCTTCCTCTTCAGCGCTCATCCAAACAATACCATTATTGCTGAAGTCCACTTGTCCACCATTAACCTTGAGATATGGTGTCTCTATAAAGCCCAGGTCGTTGATCTTTGCAAACACACAAAGCGATGATATAAGACCGATATTAGGACCTTCCGGTGTTTCTATCGGGCAAAGTCTTCCGTAATGTGTATAGTGAACGTCCCTGACTTCGAAGCCTGCTCTTTCACGCGAAAGACCACCAGGTCCGAGAGCTGACATACGGCGCTTGTGCGTCATCTCAGCAAGCGGGTTGGTCTGGTCCATGAATTGTGACAGCTGGTTTGTTCCGAAGAAGGAATTAATTACTGATGAGAGTGTTTTAGAGTTGATCAGGTCAACAGGTGTGAACACCTCGTTATCCCTGACGTTCATTCTTTCGCGGATCGTACGTGCCATACGTGCCAGGCCCACACCAAATTGTGCATAAAGCTGTTCTCCGACGGTGCGTACTCTCCTGTTACTCAGGTGGTCAATATCGTCGATATCGGTTTTGGAGTTGATAAGCTCAATGAGGTAACCGATGATCTTAATGATATCTTCCCTTGTGAGGATCTTGACAGACATTTCGGTGTTAAGACCGAGTTTTTTATTGATCCTGTAGCGTCCTACTTCGCCAAGGTCGTATCTCTTATCGGAGAAAAAGAGCTTGTCGATCACGTCGCGGGCTGTTGCCTCATCAGGTGGTTCAGCATTGCGAAGCTGGCGGTAGATATAGATAACTGCCTCTTTTTCAGAGTTACAGGGATCTTTTTGCAGGGTATTGTATATAATGGCGTAATCAGACAGGCTTGAGTCTTCCTTATGAAGGAGGATTGCCTTGGCACCTGAATCGACAATAAGGTCAACATGTTCAGGTTCAATAACCAGTTCCCTGTCGAGGATTACTTCATTTCTTTCAATGGAAACAACCTCACCGGTATCTTCATCAACGAAGTCTTCGACCCATGTTTTAAGAACCCTGGCGGCGAGTTTACGGCCGACGAGTTTCTTAACACTGGTTTTGGAGACTTTATGTTCCTCAGCGAGGTTAAAAATTTCGAGGATTTCCTTATCGCTTTCGAATCCGATAGCGCGAAGGAGGGTGGTTACAGGAAGTTTTTTCTTCCTGTCGATATAGGCATACATCACATTATTGATGTCGGTAGCGAATTCTATCCACGATCCTTTGAAAGGGATTATACGTGCGGAATAGAGTTTGGTACCGTTGGCATGTATGCTCTGACCGAAGAATACACCCGGAGATCTGTGCAGCTGAGATACTACGACCCTTTCTGCACCATTAATGACGAAAGTTCCCCTTTCAGTCATATATGGGACAGTTCCGAGGTAAACATCCTGGATTACTGTGTCGAAGTCCTCATGTTCCGGATCGGTACAATAGAGTTTCAGTTTTGCCTTCAGCGGTACGCTGAAAGTAAGTCCGCGTTCAATACACTCTTCGATTGTGTAGCGGGGAGGATCGATATAATAATCAAGAAATTCTAGAACGAAATTGTTTCTTGTATCGGTTATCGGGAAGTTTTCAGTAAAGACTTTATAGAGTCCTTCTCTTTTTCTGTTTTCAGGAGTGGTTCCAAGCTGGAAAAACTCACCGAATGATTTCAACTGAACTTCCAGAAAATCAGGATAATCAAGCTGGCTTTTCCTGGAGGCGAAACTTATTCTTTCGGTATTTTTTGAAGGCATTTAATAAAAGATTAAGTGAACGTATAATTAAAAGAACGAAAAGGCCTGGTCCCGAATTTTCGGGACCAAACCTATGATAACCCAGCTATGAGGTATGACTTATTTAAGTTCAACTTCAGCTCCTGCGTCTACTAATTGATTTTTAATAGCTTCTGCTTCGTCTTTTGATACATTTTCCTTAACCGGTCCGGGAGCAGCATCAACAACTGCTTTTGCTTCTTTCAGTCCGAGGCCAGTAATATCTTTAACAAGCTTAACGACCTGTAGTTTCTGACCGCCAGCGTTTTTCAGGAAAACGGTGAATGTTGTTTTCTCTTCAGCTGCGGGAGCTGCACCACCGGCAGCAGGACCAGCAACTGCAACAGCTGCAGCAGCAGGTTCGATTCCATACTCATCTTTAAGTATTTTAGCCAGTTCGTTTACTTCTTTTACAGACAGGTTAACCAGTTCTTCTGCAAATTTCTTAAGATCTGCCATTTTTATTGAATTTTAATTGATTATACTTTATTTATTACTCTTTTTTTGATAGTGTTTCAAGAACACCATGTAATTTATTTCCACCTGATTGCAAAGCTGAAATAACGTTCTTGGCAGGAGACTGCAGCAGGAGAATAATATCTCCGATGAGTTCATCTCTGGTCTTGACAGAGACAAGTGCATCCAGCATATTGTCTCCGACATAGATCGATTCCTGAACGTATGCAGCCTTAAGCACAGGCTTATCATGCTGCTTGCGGAACTCCTTAATAAGTTTGGCAGGAGTGTTTCCGGTATTTGCAAACATGATGGACGTAGTACCTTTCAGAACTGGAAAAAGTTCTTCAAAGTTCACACCAGACTGCTCAAGAGCTCTTTTGAGAAGGGTATTTTTAACGACGATAAGCTTAATGTCGTTCTCAAAGCATTTTCTTCTCAGGGCGCTGGTATCTTCAGCGTTGAGCTGAGCAGTATCAGTCAGGTAAAAGTGGCTGTATTCCTTGAATTTCTCAGCCAGGCTGTCTATGATAGCTGTTTTCTCTTCACGTCTCATAATGTAATCTCCGAGTTATTAAAATTATTCATCAAAACCTTTTGGATCGATCTTAATTCCCGGACTCATCGTGCTTGAAAGGAAGAGGCTACGAATGTAGGTTCCTTTTGCAGCAGCCGGTTTAAGTTTGTTGACCATAGAGATGAACTCTTTGGCATTCTCGGCGATCTTATTTGGTTCAAATGAGACTTTTCCGATAGAGGTATGAATGATTCCGCTTTTGTCAACTTTGAAATCAATCTTACCCTGCTTCACTTCTTTGACAGCCTTACCTATTTCCATAGTAACGGTTCCGCTTTTCGGGTTGGGCATCAGTCCGCGGGGACCGAGTATCCTACCAAGCTGACCGACTTTTCCCATTGCGGATGGCATGGTTATTATCACATCCACGTCAGTCCAACCACCCTTGATCTTGTCGACATAGTCGTCGAGACCAACGTAATCGGCTCCGGCTTCATTAGCTTCATTTACCTTATCGGGGGTGCAGAGAACGAGTACACGTGTCTGCTTGCCTGTTCCGTGAGGAAGTGAAACAACGCCGCGAACCATCTGGTTGGATTTCCTTGGATCAATACCTAACCTTACATCCAGGTCGACAGAAGCATCGAATTTGGTTTTGGTCATTTCCTTGACCAGAACAGATGCCTCTTTCAACGTATAGAGCCTGTCCTTCTCGAGTTTCTCGAAGGCAGCTTTACGGTTTTTGGTAAGTTTAGTCATTTTTCTCCTAATTAATATTGTTCGGGAAATCACCTTTAACGGTAATACCCATACTTCTTGCGGTACCAGCTACCATCTTCATGGCCGACTCAATTGTAAAACAATTCAAGTCTTCCATTTTATCTTTAGCAATTGCCTTTACCTGGTCCCATGTAACCTGGGCTACCTTATCCCTGTTAGGTTCTTTTGAACCTTTCTTGGATTTGGCAACCTCAAGAAGCTGAACAGCCACCGGTGGTGTTTTTGTAACGAAATCAAATGATTTGTCAGCATATACTGTTATAACAACCGGGATGACTTTTCCAGCTTTGTCCTGGGTCCTGGCATTGAATTGCTTGCAGAAATCCATGATATTCACACCTTTGGAGCCCAGTGCAGGGCCTACTGGTGGAGATGGATTGGCTGCTCCGCCACGAATCTGTAACTTAATAAGTCCAGCAACTTCTTTTGCCATAATTTAAAATTTGCGTGTTAATTGCGAGTACATGACGATTGTTCAGGAAGCATTATAAATATCACAACCGTCAATATCTTCTGTTAATTTTCTTTTTCTACCTGCATAAAACTCAGCTCAAGCGGTGTTTTTCTTCCGAAAATCTTAACCATTACCTTAAGCTTTTTCTTTTCGTCATTCACCTCTTCAATTATTCCGGTGAAACTATTGAACGGGCCATCGATCACCTTTACAGATTCACCAACAAAGAATGGTACATTAAGTTCCTCATCGCTGGCATTCAGTTCGTCGACCTTGCCCAGAATCCTGTTAATCTCTGCCTTTCTGAGGGGTACAGGCTCACCGTCCTGTGAACCCAGGAATCCTATAACATTGGGTATGTTCCTGAGAAGATGAGGCACTTCACCTACGAGCACTGCCTCAACGAGCACATAGCCCGGGAAAAATGTGCGTTCCTTGCTTATCTTCTTGCCCGATCGTATCTGATAGACCTTTTCGGTAGGGATAAGGACCTGGGAAATATATTCACCAAGTTTAAGGCGAGCAACCTCATTGTCGATATACTCCTTAACCTTCTTTTCCTTACCTCCGATAGCACGGAGCACATACCATTTTTTTATATTCTCACTCATCCCTGTTCAGGTCAATTATTTGAAGAGCATAGCATAAAATGCCGCCATCACCTTGCTGAACGAAAAGTCCATCAAAGCAACGACAATGGCAAAGATCAAAGTAGCAACCATAACCAGCACGGCACTATTCTGAAGTTCACTCCATGTAGGCCAGGTAACTTTATGCACCAGTTCAGTGTATGATTCCTTTAAGTAAGTTTTTAATCCCATAGTACCGATATAATTTAGCACGGGAGGAGAGACTCGAACTCCCGACACCTGGTTTTGGAGACCAGTGCTCTACCAACTGAGCTACACCCGTATTTTATATGGTATCTTAGTATAATCACGCTGAAACGTGATTATACTATTTTATACCATATATTATTAGTATCCAAAACCTTTATTCAAGAATCTCTGTAACTGTACCTGCACCAACTGTACGGCCACCTTCACGGATTGCGAAACGAAGACCTACATTAATAGCAACAGGGTAGATAAGGTCAACAGTGATTGTGACATTATCACCAGGCATAACCATTTCGGTTCCTTCCGGGAGAGTGATCTCACCTGTGATGTCGAGAGTCCTGATATAGAACTGAGGACGATATTTATTATGGAACGGGGTATGGCGGCCACCTTCTTCTTTCTTGAGAACGTAGATTTCAGCTTTAATCTTTGTATGAGGTGTTATTGAACCTGGTTTTGCGAGAACCATACCTCTTTTAATTTCCTTCTTATCAACACCACGGAGGAGAAGACCGACGTTATCACCAGCTTCACCTCTGTCAAGGATCTTACGGAACATTTCAACACCGGTACATACAGTCCTGCGTTTTTCAGAACCAAGACCAATCATTTCGAGTTCGTCGCTTGTAAGAACAACACCCGTTTCGATACGGCCTGTAGCAACAGTACCGCGGCCTGTGATTGAGAACACGTCTTCAACCGGCATAAGGAAAGGCTTCTGGTTCTCACGAGGAGGTATTGGAATGTATGCATCAACAGCATCCATAAGTTCCATAACTTTATCTTCCCATTTTGGTTCGCCGTGCATTGCACCGAGTGCAGAGCCACGGATAACGGGAGCATTGTCGCCGTCGAATTTGTAGAAGTTAAGGAGGTCGCGGACTTCCATCTCAACGAGGTCGAGAAGTTCCGGATCTTCAACCATATCAACCTTATTCATGAATACGAGCACCTTGGGAACGTTCACCTGGTGTGCAAGAAGAATATGTTCACGTGTCTGAGGCATTGGACCATCAGTAGCTGCTACAACAAGGATAGCGCCGTCCATCTGGGCAGCACCGGTAACCATGTTCTTGATATAGTCAGCGTGGCCAGGGCAGTCAACATGTGCATAGTGACGAGCTGCTGTCTGGTATTCAACGTGAGCTGTGTTAATAGTAATACCCCTTTCCTTTTCTTCAGGAGCATTGTCGATTGAGTCGAAGTCCCTGACTTCAGAGAGACCTTTCTTGTGAAGGACCATTGTAATAGCCGCAGTCAAGGTAGTCTTTCCATGGTCGATATGACCGATAGTACCAATATTCACGTGCGGTTTCGTCCTGTCAAATTTTTCTTTTGCCATAACTCCAAGCTTATTAAATTTATTATCTGTTTCTGTTAAAATTATTATCTAGTTTCCAAAATCCCGTTGAGCCGGAGGGGGGAATTGAACCCCCGACCCCTTCCTTACCAAGGAAGTGCTCTACCCCTGAGCTACTCTGGCCTCAAAAGTGAGCGGGAGACGGAGCTCGAATCCGCGACCCTTAGCTTGGAAGGCTAATGCTCTACCAACTGAGCTACTCCCGCATTTTTACTTCCCGAAAGAACCTTAGCTTGGAATCCGCCAACCGGCGGACTACCAACTGAGCTACTCCCGCATTTTTANTTCCCGAAAGAACCTTAGCCTGGAATCCGCTAACCGGTGGACTACCAACTGAGCTACTCCCGGATAATATCGTCCAAAGATGTCGACAACAATTTCTCTGTTAATCTGAGCCTGTTGAGACATTATCTGATTAAAGTGGGGAGAGCAGGATTCGAACCTACGAAGGCATTTGCCAGCAGATTTACAGTCTGCCCCAGTTGGCCGCTTTGGTATCTCCCCTACTGAATCAGAGTTTCTCTTTTAAGACATACACTTAAAACTCTTTCAAGAGCCGATGAAGGGATTCGAACCCCCGACCTGCAGATTACAAATCAGCTGCTCTGGCCAACTGAGCTACATCGGCAATTTAAAGAACGCA